>Ga0070734_10001155_pt1 | contig 41342 bp, 36 predicted proteins | sample Coa_R1_8_FD_66444 | JGI IMG/M metagenome (GOLD analysis project Ga0070734, IMG submission 66444) | Surface soil microbial communities from Centralia Pennsylvania, which are recovering from an underground coalmine fire - Coalmine... | ecosystem: Environmental > Terrestrial > Soil > Unclassified ...
CGCGAGTTTTCAAACATACTCCAGGGATCATGCCGATTTGCTGGTGCGTTACATGTTCCAATTCACGCCGGAAGAGCTGAACCGTCTGCGCGCGAGCGCCGGATCGGGATCCGGACGTTAGAGATGTCTTAAGAGAAGAGGAGACGCTATCTGAAATGAAGAGCATTTACGTAAGTGTTGTCGCAGCATCCGCCTTATTGATCGTGAGCTGCGGCGGAAGCAAGGCGCCGGAGACAGCGAAAGAGGAATCGGCCGCACCGGCAGCGAGCGCGCCGGCCGTGGACGACGCCAACGCCGCCACGGTGACGGGAAAGGTCGCGTTCACGGGAGAAAAGCCGACCATGAAGAACATCGACATGTCGGCCAATCCTAAGTGCGCCATGTCGCATGCGGGCGCGCCGCCGAAGTCGGAAGAAGTCGTGGTGAACGGCAACGGCACGCTGAAGAACGTTTTTGTGTGGATCAAGGCAGGCGTTCCCGACCGGCAGTGGCCCACACCGGGCTCACCGGTGGAGCTGGCACAGAAGGGCTGCATGTACGGGCCGCACGTGATCGGCGTCCAGGCAGGGCAGGACATCAAGATTGTCAACGACGACCCGACGAATCACAACATTCACCCGCTTCCCAAGGTCAACCAGGAATGGAACGAATCGCAGCCTCCGAACGGCGATGCCAAGCTGAAGAAGTTCGCGCGCGAGGAAGTCATGATCCCGGTGAAGTGCAACGTGCATCCGTGGATGCGCTCTTATATCGGCGTGGTGAATCACCCGTTCTTCGCGGTCACGGGTGAAGACGGCACGTTCACCATCAAAGGCCTGCCTCCTGGAAAGTACACGATCGAAGCGTGGCATGAAAAGTACGGAACGCAGGACGTGGAGATTACGGTTGGCGCGAAAGAGAGCAAGACGCAGGACTTCGATTCGGCTCAAATGAAGTCGAGCTAGTAGGGATGAGAAATGTCTGGCTGCACCGTTACGCGGTGCTGTGGTCGTTTTGTACGCTGTTTCTGGTGGTAGCGGGAGGCCTGGTCACAAGCAATGACGCGGGCCTCTCGGTACCGGATTGGCCGCTCTCCTACGGCAAGCTGATGCCGCCGATGGAGGGCAACATCTTTTATGAGCACGGCCACCGGATGGTGGCGACCACGGTCGGTATGCTCACAATCGGGATGGCGATCTGGCTGATGCGGGCCGAGCGACGGCGCTGGTTGAAGAACATGGGCTGGATTTCGCTCGGGGCGGTGATTGCTCAAGGCGTGCTGGGCGGCATGACGGTGATTTTCATGCTGCCGAAGCCGGTGAGCATCGGGCACGCGTGCCTGGCACAGCTATTCTTTTCGACTACGGTGGCGATCGCGCTTTTCACATCGCAGAGCTGGCAGCGAGGACCGCAGGTAGTGGACGATGCCGGGGCTCCTCCATTGCACTGGCTGGCTCTGGCGGCAGCGGCATGCGTTTTTGTCCAGCTTGCTTTGGGAGCTTCCGTGAGACACCAGGCGGCCGGGATTCTTCCGCACGTTTTTGGAGCACTGGTGGCAACCGGGATGGTGCTATGGGTGGCGGTACGAGTTCTGATGCGGCACGCCGGGCATGAAGCGCTACGGCGGTCTTCACTGGTATTATTATCCATTACCTTCTTGCAAGTGTTCTTAGGCATTGCCGCATACATGAGCCGCCTGGCCACCGCAGACGCGCCGCAACCCATGCCCGTCATGATTGGGTTTACGGTGGCGCACGTCGCGGTGGGCGCGCTGACGCTGGCGTCCAGCATCGTGCTAGCCATTCAGGTCTTCCGGCATGTTCGGCGGCCGCTGGCTAATTTGCAACCAGCAGGCGTGGCGGTTCGCTCGGCATGAGAGACTACATCAGTCTCACCAAGCCAAGGATCACCTGGCTCATTCTGATGAGCACGGGGGTAGGGTATTTCTTCGGGCTGCGAGGGGTGCCCCTTGCGCAGATCAACTGGTGGGCGCTGCTGCACACGGTGGTCGGGACGGGGCTGATCGCTTCGGGGACCGCGGCTCTCAACCAATGGTATGAACGCGCGGCCGACGCCAAGATGCGGCGGACATCCGACAGGCCCCTTCCGGCCGGCAGGCTGAAGGCAAACCGCGCGCTGGCTTTCGGCATTGCGCTGGCGGTAGTCGGATTCGCAGAGCTGGCGCTGTTCGTCAACCTGCTCTCGGGCGTATTGGGCATCGCAACGCTGGCGAGCTACCTGTTCCTCTACACCCCCCTCAAGCAGCGCTCGTGGCTTTCGACCACGGTAGGCGCATTCCCGGGGGCGATGCCACCGATGATCGGCTTCGCCGCCGCGGCAGGCACGCTAACAGGTCCGGCATGGGTGCTGTTCGGGATCCTGTTTCTCTGGCAATTCCCGCACTTTTACGCGATCGCATGGATGTACCGGGATGACTACGCGCGCGCCGGCATCCGCATGCTTCCGGTAGTGGAGCCGGACGGCCATTCGACGGCAAGACAGATCGTACTATGCGCGTCGCTGCTGATCCCGGTGAGTCTGGCGCCCGGGCTGGTCGGGATGACCGGAAGGTTCTATCTGCTCGGCGCACTGGCGTTGGGTATCTGGTTTTTGTACTCAGGGGTTCGTGTGGCCTCGGAGCGTTCCCTGCTCCGCGCCCGCGGCGTGCTCCTGACATCGGTGTTCTATCTTCCTCTGCTGTATGGCCTCATGCTGCTCGACCGGCCCGGTTTCTAAGCACGGATTGAAGACGTTTCGCATTCTCGGCGCTTTGCTCGTTCTCGGGTTTGCCGGATGTTCCAGCCGCCCGCTGCCGGTTTACGGTCAGGTACCGGAGTTTCATCTGATGTCGCAAACCGGCGAACCGTTCGACCGGCAATCCCTGGCGGGAAAGATCTGGGTGGCGGATTTCATTTTTACCAACTGCACCAGCTCCTGCCCGCGAATGAGCAAGCAGATGACCCGGGTGCAAACGGCGGTTTCCGAATTTCCCGACGTGCGCCTGGTTTCGTTTTCCGTGGATCCGCAGCGGGACACGCCGGAGGCGCTTGCAGCCTATGCGCGGCGCTACCGGGCGGAAACAGGACGATGGTTTTTTCTGACAGGCGACCAGAAAACGCTGGACGCGCTGGACCGGCGGGCATTTATGTTGGGTAACGTGGACGGATCGCTCGAGCACAGCACGCGCTTCGTGCTGGTGGACCGGCAGGGGAAGATTCGAGGGTATTACGGAGCCGCCGAAGATGATCCAACGCCCGGCCTCATTGTCGACATCCGGCGCCTGGAGCGGGAGAAATCGTGATTTCCATTCATCACCTGCCCGCGGTCAACGCATTCCTCAACGGCACCGCCGCGGTGCTCCTCGTTGCCGGGTACATCCTGATCCGCCAGCACCGGCCGCACACGCATAAGAAAGTCATGCTGGCGGCGTTCGTGACGTCGTGCGCTTTTCTGGTCTGCTATTTGATCTACCACGCACACGTCGGCTCGGTGCCGTTCGGCCACACGGGCGCTCTGCGCGCAGCTTATCTCACCATTCTTGCCACACACACGGTACTGGCGGCCGCGGTTCCGCCGCTCGCCATCATCACGCTGAGCCGCGGGCTTTCCTCGCGATTCGACCGCCATCGCACCATCGCGCGATGGACCTTGCCCATATGGCTGTACGTGAGCGTAACCGGCGTGGTAGTGTACCTGATGCTCTACCAACTGTTCCCGTCACCGCGATAAGCGTGCGATGGCTTCGATGTGATAGGTCTGCGGGAATAGATCGATTAACGTGATTCCCTGAAGCTGGTAACCGGCGGCAACGAGGGCGGCCAAATCGCGCGCGAGTGTGGCGGGATCGCAGGCCACGATGGTGATGTGCCGGGGCCGCAGGCGCGCCAGCTCGCGGACGGCCACTTTGCCGAGCCCGGCGCGAGGAGGGTCGGCCAAAACGAAATCCGGGGGCGCGGCGGCGCCGGTGAGGTAGGCGTCTACGCTGTTCTGATGCGCCTCCACTGAAGCTGCGGCGCGTTCGGCGTTGAAGCGCAGGTCCCGCAGCGCACCAGCGCCGGATTCGACTGCCTTCACTTCAGCGAACCGGCGCGCCAGGGGCAGTGAAAAGAGGCCCACGCCCGCGAAGAGTTCCAAGGCCGTTTCACCGGCGGCATCGCCGAGCGCTTCGGCAACCATCTGGTCAATCAAGAGACGGTTGACCTGGAAAAACGAGCCGCCGCTGACGCGGTAGGTAGCGCCCGCCGCCGTGTAATCGAGCGCGCCGGGAACGAATCCGGGGATCTTTTCGGCGCACCAATCGAAGAAGCGACGCGCCACGGGCCGCTCGGCATCGAGAACGTTCACCTGTACCTGCTCTTCGTTTGTAAAGACCTCGAGGGCACGGATAAAGCGCGGCCAGCGCGGGTCGCGAAGCATCTCACGCAACGCGCGAATCACTTCGTTGATACGCGGCGAGCTGATCGGGCAGTGCTCGATACTGCACAGCCGCTTCGACCGGGCTTCCAGATAACCAAGAGAGGCGCCCTGGATGTGAAACTGAGCGCGATTACGATACTGCCACGGCTCGGCGCCGATGACGCGGATGGTCCCGGGGAACTCGATTTTCCCCACGCGGCGCAGCGTCTCTACCAGAATGGCCCGCTTGAATCCAAGCTGCGCCTCGTAACCGGCGTGCTGGTAATGACAGCCGCCGCATCGCATGAAGTACGGGCACCGCGCATCCACACGGTCTCCCGAGGGCTCGATGATGTCGATGAGCTTCGACCGCAGCAGGCCTGGTTTCTGTTCCACACTTTCCACGGCGACACGCTCGCCGGGCAGCACGAACGGCGCGAGCACGATCTGGCCGCTCACCCGCGCCAGACCGTCACCGCCGTATATCAGTTTTTCGATGGTTATGTCGAGTTTGTTTGCAGAATGCGGCATCGCGTACGATAAAAGACTATCTCTCTCTCTTAATCATGAAAGCACGCGTCTTCTCCGGCGTTCAACCGTCCGGCAATCTGCACATCGGGAATTATCTGGGTGCGCTCGGCAACTGGGTCAAGATGCAGTACGACTACGAGAGCATTTTTTGCATTGTGGATCTGCACGCCATCACCGTATATCAGCCTCCGGAAGAGCTGCGGGCCAAGATCGAGGAGATTGCGGCTCTGTTCCTGGCGGCGGGAATCGACCCGAAGCACTCGAGCATTATGGTGCAATCGGCAGTGCCCGCGCATGCCGAGCTGGCCTGGATGCTGACGTGTGTGACGCCTGTAGGCTGGCTGGAGCGCATGACCCAGTACAAGGCCAAAGCGGCGGCGCAACAGACGATTGGAGACGGCCTGCTGCAATACCCGGTGCTGATGGCGGCCGATATTCTGCTGTACCAGGCGGCCATCGTGCCGGTGGGAGAGGACCAGGCGCAGCACCTGGAACTCACGCGCGACATCGCGCAGCGCTTCAATTCGCTCTACGGCGAGACATTCGTGGTGCCGCAGACCAGCCTGCCGTCGGTGGGCGCGCGCATCATGGGGCTGGACGATCCCACGGTGAAAATGAGCAAGTCGGCCACGGGAGCGGGGCATGCCGTGGGGCTGCTCGATCCGCCGGAAAAAGTGCGCAAGACCATCATGAGGGCGACCACCGACTCGAATCCGGCTGTGGATTTCGCCTCACCGGGGCCGGGCGTGGAAAACCTGCTCAGCATTCACCAGGCGTTCAGCGGATGGAGCCAGGAGGCTATGCGGAACCATTTCACCGGGATGCGCTACGGCGATTTGAAAAAGCAGGTCGCCGAGATGGTGGTTTCACATCTGGAACCTTTTCAAAAGCGCTATCGGGAAATCACCTCCGATCGGGGTTATGTCGCGCATGTGCTGCGCGAGGGAGCGGAGCGCGTGGCGCCTATCGCGAACTCTACCGTTGAACTGGTTAAATCGCGAATGGGCCTGTACACCGAAGTCCATTAGAAGCTGATCGTGACGCTCGGATCGTACTGGCACCTGATCCGCGACAACCGGAACTTCCGCCGCCTGTGGCTGGCGCAAATTGTCAGCGAGATGGGCGACTGGTTTTACATCCTCGCCATTTACAGCCTGCTCCTGCAGTTCACCGGAAGAGCGCAATCCGTGGCCCTGGCGCTGGTGTTGCAGGTTTTGCCCTCGACTCTGGTTGGCCCGACGGCAGGCGTGGTCAACGACCGCATCCGCCGCCAATCGGTCATGATTGCGGCCGACCTGGCGCGCGCGGTGATTGTCCTCGGGATGATGCTGGTCCGATCGCGGGAGGCCGTGTGGGTCGTGTATCCCCTCCTGTTTCTCGAGACGGTGATGTGGGGGTTCTTCGAACCGGCCCGGGCAGCGGTTTTGCCGAATCTGGTTGACGAGAAAGATCTGGTAACGGCTAACACGGTCTCCTCCATGACCTGGTCATTTAACTTCGCTGTCAGTTCGGCGATTGGCGGGCTGGTAACCGTGGCTTTGGGACGTGATGCGGTTTTTGTTCTGAATGCGCTGTCCTTTCTATGCTCGGCCTTTTTGCTTCAGGGCATGCGTGTGCATGAGCCGCACGCAACCGGCACGGCTCCGTTCCACCTCTGGGAACTGGTGAACTTTTCGCCCATGATAGAAGGAATCCGTTACATGCGGAGCGATGCCAGACTACTGGCAACGGTGCTGGTCAAGGGCGGCATCGGCATCATGGGCGCGAACTGGGTGATCTTCCCGATCCTGGGGGAGCGCGTTTTCCCGATCCGTCCGGGCGGAATCGATGCCGCGCGCGGGGCGGTGCTGGGGATGAGCCTGTTAATGGGCGCCCGCGGTCTGGGCGCGCTGATCGGACCACTCTGCATGGGCAAGTGGGCGGGCAGCGGCGGTGCTCGCATGCGCTCGGGGATTCTGGCGGGCTTCGTCGCGGGAGCCGCGGGTTACATGCTGCTTTCCAGAGCGCCGAGCCTCGCACTTGCCTGTGCCACTGTGGCGCTGGCTCACGGCGGCGGATCCATCGTGTGGGTATTCTCGACGACACTGCTGCAGCGGGTATCGGAGGACCGATTCCGAGGCCGTCTGTTCGCTGCCGACCTGGGGTTTTTCATGCTTATGGTTGCGGTGAGCGGTTATCTTGCGGGTTTGGCGGTGGACGCGGGCATCGGGGTGCGCACGGTCGCTCTCGTTACGGGGTTTGCCATGCTGGCGCCGGCGCTGACGTGGCTTTGGGCGATGGGTTTGTGGAAAGGCGCCGGATCCTCTTCGTAGTTATTTCGAAGCGGGCGGCGATTGCGTTGCGGCCAGTTGAATGCCGTCTCCGTACTTTGCCAGGTCGGGGATGGTGACGGGAAGGCGGCCGCGAATGGGCATCTCACCAAAGAGTGCTTTGACAGCGGCAATTTCCGACGGTGGGACCGTGCTGTAGGTCGTGAGGTATGCCGCGACCTTTGGGAAACTTCGCAGCAGGTAAGGATTGCCGAATGCGATCAAAGTGACCGGCTTTCCGGAGGCAATCAGGGCATCGATCATTTTGGAAAACCCTGGCGAGACGCCGATGGCCGCCCGCGCCGCCACCGGCACGAACGCACCGATTACTGTGGCATCGCAAAATCCCGCCCGCTGTGTAGCGACGTCCAGGGCCGGATCGGGGAGCGATGGATCCAGCGTGAGGACCAGGGCATCGGGGCTGCGTTTATGGATCTCCTGCGTGAAGACCACGCCCTCATTGGAGTAGTGGCTCTCGGCCATCAGCAGAAAACAGGTTTTGCTGGCGGCGTGCAGAGGAACCTGGGCAGGCTCATTCCGGAGCAGCGTTACGGCACTATCGGCAACTTCCTGAGCCTTATCGTTGGCCTCGGGGGAGTTGACGACGTCGTCGATGGCTTCCAGGTCCACCAGCCGGTTGCGATCCAATCCAACCTTCATCTTGGCGGCCAGCACGCGCGCCACGCTCTGATCGATGCGTTTCTGCGAAATCTGGCCGCGCCGCACGGCCGCGACGATGGCGTTCACTGCCGTATCTGCTTCCGGCGGCATCAGGATCACGTCGGCCCCTGCCGCTACGGCGCGCACCGAGGCATCCGCATCGCCAAACGCTTTGACGATGGCGCCCATATCCATGGCATCGGTAACCACCAGCCCGCGGAAGCCCAGTTCGTCACGAAGCAGCTTGGTCAGTACGGCGGAGGAGAGCGTGGATGGGGTCTCGGCCGAATCCAGCGCGGGAACGGAAATGTGCGCGGTCATTACCGCGTCAACGTCCTTGCTGATGGCGGCGCGGAACGGCGCCAGTTCCACTTCGTTGAGATGCTGGCGGTCGGCGTTGATTACTGCCAGACCGAGATGCGTGTCCGTGGCCGTATCGCCGTGCCCTGGAAAGTGCTTGACGGTGGTTAGAGCGCGGTTGGTCCGAACCGATTGCGCTCCTTCGATGAAGGCCTGCACGTTGCGCGAAACCACCTGTTGATTTTCGCCAAACGACCGGATGTTAATGATGGGGTTGTCGGGGTTATTGTTCACGTCGGCATCCGGGTAAAAGATCCATTGAACACCTACGGCGCGCGCCTCTTTGGCAGTGACCTCTCCCTCGTATCGGGTAAGCGCCGGGTCACCCGCGGCGGCGAAAGCCATGGCATGGGGAAACACAGTGGTGCCGCTCACGCGCATGGACGCGCCGCGCTCGAAATCACCACCCACGAGGAGAGGCAGCTTGCTCATACGCTGCAGGCGGTTGACGAAGGAGGCGAGTTCGTGGGGCTCGGGACGCGAGGCCAGCCGTCCCTGCGCCACGTTCACCAGAATCAGCCCGCCCACGTGCACGTCGCGGATGAGGTGCACGTACTTGCGGTAGTCGCGCGTCTTGGTGCTGATGGATCGCCCGCTGAACGGCACCATGACAAGCTGCGCCACTTTGTCGTGCAGGGTCATCGTCTTCATCCAACGGCTCACGGAGCCTTTTTGGAGGCTGCGATCCGGCGGCGCCGCGGCGGAGCACAACAGAACGGCGCCTAGGACCGGGAATGCCAGGCGCAGCAGGAAGGGCACCGGCCCGGACGGCCCATGCTCATCCCGCGCTCTACAGCTCATCCGGCGTTTCGCGCCTTTTTGGCTTGAAGGGGAATTTCCGAATCCACCGGCTTGCGCGGCGGTTGCCGGTTTAGCAGGCGGCGAACGGAGCGCACGAGGAATGCGACTTCCCCCGCACTTTTAGAAAGGACGACGTCGGCACCGGTTGTCTGCTCCGTCAGTCCCAGCGGCTCTACGAAGCCCGACAAGAGAATGATGGGAAGGTCGGCACGCACGGCACGCACACGCGTAATCAGCTCGACGCCATCCATGTTGGGCATCCGAAAATCCGTGATCATCAGATCCACTGCGTGGCTGCCGAATAATTCCAGAGCTTGCGCGCCGCTCTCACAAATGCGCACGCGATATCCCAGCTCTTCCAGCACGCTCCGCCGGGCAACCAGGCCATGCGGATTGTCATCAACCAGGAGAATGGTGGCACCTGGGTGCACCGGCGCGGGTGATGTCTTCATGGAACGGTGCGAGGGTAACAGAGATGTCACCGGAGTGTCAATGATTCTGCATCAAATTGTAATCAGGCAAAATCGAGAACTTGACTTTATTCCACTTCGCGTGGCGCCTTGTAGCCGTTCTTGGCGATGATTGCGTATTTGATCGGCTTGCCCTTTTCGTCGGTCACGCGCAGCGGTTCATTTGTGGCCGGGTTGACCAGCTCGACCTTGATTTTGCGGAATGAGCCGTCTTTCGCCTGATTGGTGGAGGAATATGCGATGGAGTATTGATTGCGCAGCGATTGCGAGATGGCCTGATAAATCTGGGGGAGCTCGGCCGGAAAACGCGGGAAAAACGCCTGGCCTCCGGTTTCTTTGGCGAACGTTTTCAGCTCGTTTTCGGCCTGCATCACGGTAATTCCTTCACGGGGCAGCCCGCCGTAGATACCAATCATTTCCAGAATTCCGATGGGATAGACAGGCACGCCCGCATCCTGGAGAGCCTTGCGCGCTTTATCGTAGGTCAGCTTGCTGAAGGTATCGATCCCGGTTGCCACCAGCACGATCGCCTTCCTGCCTTCGATTCCGCTCATACGGTCTTCCGTATCGGCCAGCGCATCGAACATGTTGGATTCTGAAAATCCGGGAATGCGCAGACGCTGCATGGCCTCGTACGCTTTCCGCTTGTCGCTCGAGAAATCGGACAGAATTTCCGATCGCATGTCGTACGCGATCACGGCGACGTAATCATCCGGCTTCAATGTTTGAAGGAAACCATAAGAAGCAGTCAGCGTGTTGTACCACATGGAGCTCCAGTAACGCTGATAGCGGGCGCTAAACTCGATCACCATGCAGACGGTCATCGGGGCTTCACCCATGCTGAAGGTCGAGATCTGCTGCGGAACGTTGTCTTCGAGGACGCGAAAGTTTCCGCGCGGGATATTCGGAATGAAGCGACCCTTGTTGTCGAGCACGGCGACGTCCACGGTAACGACGCTGGTATCCACCTTGAATGCCGGCGCTCCGGGCGGAACATCCGCCTTGTTCCGGTTGCTCAACTTGGAGGGAATGGGCGCCTGATTGTCGTCGGCCGGAGCTGCGGCTTCCGGCTTGCGCGGCTTGGCCACCGTCTCACCGACATCCTTATTCGGCCCTTCCTGCGCCGGTAAACCGACAAACGCCAGCAGCATCAAAGCGACAAACGAAGCCTTCTGTGCGATCGACATACGCGAGCCTTTACGTAGAATGATATACCAAATGACGATCCGGGACCTCTCGAGGTTTCCAGGTGAGCCACGAGATCCAATCAGTTACGCAGGAAAAGAAGGGCGGGAATGAGTTGCCGGATCTGGAACCGGATGCGGCTTTGAATCGTATGGTTATGTACTTTGAGAAGCGAGTTTCTCTCGACCGACGCCACATTTCCGTGCGATTGACCCGCGGCCGCTCGCTCTGACATACTCCAACCAGCCTTACCCCATGTTCCAGCTTGTCCGGTTGGCGGCGGCTCTGACGATGCTCTCAGCCGCATGCGGCCCGTTGCGGGCGGCCACACTTGCGGGCAGCGTTCGCGACCCATCGGGTGCCGCGGTTGCCGGCGCACAGATCAGCGCACGCGAGGAGCGTACTGCAGAAATCGCCCGAGCTACGACTGACGGCCAGGGCCACTTTGCTTTGGAGCTTTCCCCGGGCTCTTACGTCTTTGAAGTCACCCTTGCCGGATTCGCGCCGGCGCAACGGCGAGTGATGTTGGACGCATCCGGCGCACCGCCACTCGATATCAAACTCGAGTTAGCCGAGGCTCGCGCGGAAGTCAGCGTGCGCGGAAAAGGCGAAAGCCAGGCCAATTCCGATCCCAATTACCGGGCGCTGCGTGACGCGCAGACGAGGGAATCCTTTTCCGTCCAGAACATCGTGCTCAAGCGCGATCGCGGCGCGCTCACGCTCAAGAGCGGCCGCATCAGCTTTATTCCACCGGTGCTGGGGCGCGTGACCATGGCGGCTTTCAGCGGAGAAGGCGAATTCACCCTCGACCCCGCAGTTTCCACGGAACGTCACAATATACATCTGATCACCGGCGGGGACACCGTCGAGGAGTCGTTCACACGTCTCGCCTTGTGCTTCACCGACGGAACCTACGAAGAAATCCGCCGGCAGGCCGAGAAAGGACCGGATGCCGCGCCCGAACGCGAGGCTCTCAACGAGCTGCATCACCGGCTTCGCCGGCGTCCCGATCCTCCGCGCAGCATGCTCGAATACATGCTGACTTCGGAATCGATCGACAACGTCGAAGCCGACATTCTCGCCGATCTCTATAATCCCAAGCGCCCCGGTTTCTTCAGTGCTTACATCTTCGGCCGCAAGCACGGCGATCTGCGCTTTCACGTCCGCCCGCTCGGTGTCCTGGCACAATTGCCTTCGCCGGAGGAGGTCGCCGTCATCAACGCTGATCCCGAGGGCAATGAGGAGGGCATCTGGTACCTGGCGCATTATGAAACGGAATACGCGGCGCATCACGCGAGTTCCCGCGAAGATAAGCGCGTGATGCACGTGGATCATTACCGCATTGAGACCGCCATCAACAGGCATGGACGATTTACGGCCACCGCGGCACTCGATTACACAGCCTTGGGGGAGGGCGACCGCGTGTTCAAGTTCGGTCTGCTACCCACTCTTCGCGTTACGCGCGTCAGCATGGGGGAGCGGGAGATCGCCTACGTGCAGGAAAAACGTAATGAAGACGGATCTTTCTACGTGATCGTGCCCGATGCCGCAGCCGCCGGCCAGCACGACAAAATTCTCATCGAATACGAGGGCAACAAAGTGCTGAGCGATGAAGGCGGCGGCAATTTTTCGGTGGGAGCGCGCACCAGCTGGTATCCCAGCGTCAACGCTTTCGGCGATCGTTCCACCTTCGATCTGACGTTTAAGGTACCGAAAGAATATACGCTGGTGAGCGTCGGCAAGCCCGTCAGAGAGTGGCGGGAGGGAGATTCCGCCGCATCACAGTGGACGTCGGACATTCCGTTCGCCGTGGCAGGATTCAACTACGGACGTTTTAAGAAAAAGGAACGGACCGACGAAACGACCAGGTACGACATTGAAGGTTACGCAACGGCGGAGCTTCCCAGCTATTTGGCACAGGCGCACGTCCCCGCCGCCATGACGCCCTCGCGGCTTTCCGAGAACGCCATGATCGACGCAGAGAATGCCATCCGCGTCTTCAGCCGGTATTTCGGTCCCGCGCCCTACGGCCGTATTGCCATCACGCAACAGCCGGAGTTCAATTTTGGCCAGTCGTGGCCGACCCTGGTGTATCTGCCGATTAGTGCGTTCTTAGACCCCACGCAGCGCTGGATGCTGATGGGCCCGCACGCCTTTCGGTTCGCCGATTTCATTCAGGAAGTAACTTCGCACGAAGTGGCGCATCAGTGGTGGGGGCACATGGTGGGCTGGGCGTCCTATCACGACCAGTGGCTTTCCGAAGGGTTCGCCGACTTTTCGGCCGGCCTGTTTCTGCAGTTGACCGAGAAACGTGCCGACAAGTATCTGCATTACTGGGACCAGGCTCGCAAACAGATTCTCGACAAGAACCAGTTCGGCATTCGCGCCAATGACGTCGGTCCGCTGTGGATGGGGCTGCGCCTGAATACGCGAAAAACGGCAGGCGCGTACAACCGGCTTGTCTATCCCAAGGGCGGATATGTTCTCCACATGCTCCGTTGCATGATGCGCGACCCCAAAACGCACGACGCCGCCTTCATCGCCATGATGCGGGATTTCGTGCAGACTTACTACGGCCAGAACGCAGCCACTGCCGATTTCCAGAAGATTGTGGAGAAGCACATGACGCCCGACATGAACCTGGACGGCAACGGCCGCATGGACTGGTTTTTCAACGAATGGGTGTACAACATTGACTCGCCAAGCTACCGCCTGGACTATTCGCTAACGGAAGAAGGCGGCAAGATGATGCTCACGGGGACCGTGGAGCAAAGCGGCGTATCGGACAAATTCAAGATGCTTGTGCCGCTTTACCTCGATTTCACGGGCACGCCCGTGACCGTCGGGCATGTAGCGCTGTCGGGAAACCGAAAGTCAAACGAATTTCACATCGCGCTGCCGGAGCGCCCCAAGCGCGTCTTGCTCAACGCCGAGCATGATGTGCTGGCCTCGGAGGTGGTGGTGAGCGGGAAGTAGGCGGCCGGGCGTCGGTATGCTTTTATGCTAATATGTTTTTATGCGAACCACCATTGATGTACCCGACCCCGTGTTTCGCAAGATGAAAGCCACGGCTGCCCTGCGCGGCGTGAGCTTGAAGGACTTCCTGCTGAGCGCGGTGGAGCATGAGATGGCCAAAAAGGCAGCCGAGAAGAGCTATCAGGTTCGCTTGCCGCTGATCCGTTCCAAGCGCCCCGGCACGCTCAACCTGACGAATGCCGAAATCGAAGACTTGCTTGCTTGATGTGAATGTCTGGCTGGCGCTGGCACTGGACCGTCATGTTCACCATGAGGTGGCTAAGGCCTGGTTCGGCGAACTGGATATAGAAGGAGCTGCCTTTTGCCGGATCACGCAGATGGGTTTTCTCCGGCTGATCACGAACCGCAGAGTCATGAACGGCGAAGAAGTCAGCCAGCGACGCGCTTGGGCAATCTACGAAGACCTGGAGAGGGACAAGCGGGTCACTTTCATCGGTGAGCCGGTGGAAGTGCAAGCCGTGTGGAAGCGATACACCCAGGCGTCCGTGACCGGCACTAACCTCTGGACCGATGCTTATTTGGCGGCGATGGCGAACGTTAACGAATTGCGGTTAGTGACGTTCGATCGGACCCTTTCGCGGGTCAAGGACGTCCAGACATTATTGCTGGGCGCGTAGAGTGGCTTCCGAATCGTTCGGCTTCCGAGACGAGCGGACCGTCCCTACGTTGTTCGCCCCTCAAAATCAATGCCAATACAAAAGCCCTGGCGTTAGACAGATCGAAATTTAGGCGCTGCTGGGCCCACTCCCGTGCGGCCTCTTCGGAGGAGAACAGTCCGAAGTTCGGATCAGGATCGGCGTTGAGCTTTTCGGTTGTATCATACGAGCCGTTGCCCCCGTTCCACACCATTGCATACCAACCGTCGCTTTTCTCGGACAGCTCAAACCTGAACGGGCTATGAATGGCAGTCATGGCGGGCCTCGTATTCTTAGTTCTTGTGACGCAAGGTGAAGTCGAAAAGTTTCCCGTCCTTCCACCTTTCACAGCAGTCATCGTATTGTGCCCGGGTGCATAGCACTCGAAGATCGGGCCAGCCTTTGAATAGACTCTTTAGCCCAGCCAAATGAAGTTTGCCGCATATGAGCACAGCAGGCAAATTTGCGGGATTGAACTCAAGATACTTCTTGAACATGTGATACTCCCGGACCAATGTCCATGCTCGCCAATACTCGTAATGCTCATGCGGTACCCAAGCACCGGCCATTTCATCGACTTCCATCTGCGGCGCCGTTTCTATCCGGCTCTGCGTGTCCAGATCGATGTCAAGATTGCGGTATACACACTCGCTCTCTCTCGCAACGCTTTGCGCAACCGTGCACTTTCTCTGAGTCGCTTCTTCGGCAACTGCTTTAATAGCGCAGTCCCTGACAAGGTCGCGGAGAAGCTTGGAATAGGTGCTTTGGGCATCCTCCCAGCCCGGTTTGACTTCAAGTGGCTGCGCCTCATGGGAGCAGCCTAACAGGACGAGCATTTGCTACAACTCGCTACCTAGCTACAGCCGCTCGTTCCCCCGCAGTTGCCGCACTTGTAGCAGCTTCCGTTGCGCGTCATGATGGAGCCGCACTCGGCGCAGACGGGCGCATCGGAGACTTGCGCGGGGAACGGCAGCGCTTGCTGGGGGTCCTGCTCAGTCGGACGCAGCGTGGTCGCGTCGCCCACTTCCACGGGCGGCGCGGCTTCGGTGCCCAGAAACTTCAGCGCCATCCAGCGGAAAATGTAATCGGGAATCGACTTCGCGTACGGAATCGCGGGGTTACCGGTCCATCCGCTGGGCTCGAAGCGCACGTGGGCGAACTTGTCCACCAGGAACTTCAGCGGCACGCCGTATTGCAGGCTGAAACTCACGGCCGTGGCGAAACTGTCCATCAGGCCGGAAATGGTCGAGCCTTCCTTGGCCATGGTGATGAACACCTCGCCGGGCGTGCCGTCTTCGTACATGCCCACCGTGATGTAGCCTTCGTGGCCGCCGATGGAAAACTTGTGCGTGATGGACGCGCGCTCGTCGGGCAGCTTGCGGCGCACCGGGCGGAACACCACTTTCTCGACGATCTTCTCCACCATCTGCGGCGCCGGAGCCGCAACCGCCGTTGATTTCTTCTCGCCCTTGCCCGAACCGGAGCTCAAAGGCTGCACGCGCTTTGAATTGTCGCGATAAATCGCCACCGCCTTGAGCCCCAGCTTCCAGCTCTCGGTGTAGGCTTCCATGATTTCTTCCACCGTCGCCTCTTCGGGCATGTTGATGGTCTTGGAAATGGCGCCGGAGATGAACGGCTGCACCGCCGCCATCATGCGCACGTGGCCCATATAATGAATCGACCGGGTGCCGTTCTGCGGCCGGAAGCTGCAATCGAACACCGCGAGATGCTCGGGCTTCAGTCCGGGCGCTCCTTCGATAGTCCCCGTCGAATCGATGTGTGTGACAATCTGCTCCGCCTGCTGCGGCGTATAACCCAGCTTGATGAGCGCCTGCGGCACGGTGTTGTTGACGATCTTGATGACGCCGCCGCCGACGAGCTTCTTGTACTTCACCAGCGCCAGATCCGGCTCGATGCCCGTAGTATCGCAATCCATCATGAAGCCGATGGTGCCCGTAGGAGCGATCACCGTCACCTGCCCGTTGCGATAGCCCGCGGTGCGTCCGAGCTCATAAGCCTGGTCCCAGCAATCCTTCGCGCCTTGATACAAATCCGTCGGGATATTGGTCCGGGTGATGCGATTCACCGAATCGCGATGCATTCGGATCACATCGAGGAACGGCTGCTCATTTTTCGCATAGCCAGGGAAGGGCCCGACCGAGGCGGCAATCCGCGCACTGGTCAAATAGGCCTGGCCGCACATGATGCCCGTAATCGCCCCTGCATAATCGCGCCCCTGGTCGCTGTCGTAAGGAATGCCGAACGACATCAGCAGCGCGCCGAGATTCGCAAAACCGAGGCCCAGCGGCCGGTAATTATGCGAGTTCTCGCCGATCTTCTCCGTCGGGTAGCTAGCGTTGTCGACGATGATCTCCTGCGCCATGATCATGGTGTCGCAGGCATGGCGGAAGGCTTCGACATCGAACTGTCCGCCCGCCGTAACGAACTTCATCAGGTTGAGCGACGAGAGGTTGCAGGCCGAATCGTCCAGGAACATGTATTCCGAGCACGGATTCGACGCGTTGATGCGCGAAGTGTTCTTGCACGGATGCCACCGGTTCACCGTCGTATCGAACTGCATGCCCGGGTCGCCGCACTGGTGCGTGGCTTCAGCGATCTGCCGCATCATGTCGCGGGCTTTATAGCGATTGACCGGCTGGCCCGAAACCACCGATTTGGTCCACCACTCACCGTCTTTCACCACGGCTTCCATGAAGTCATCGGTGGCTCGAACCGAATTGTTGGCGTTCTGAAAAAAGATGGAGCTATAAGCCTCGCCGTCGAGTGACGAATCATAGCCGTTCTCTACGAGCGTGTGGGCCTTCTTTTCTTCCTTGGCCTTGCACCAGATGAAGCCTTCGATATCCGGATGGTCGGCGTTGAGAATCACCATCTTGGCTGCACGCCGCGTCTTTCCGCCCGATTTGATGACGCCCGCAAAGGCATCGAAGCCTTTCATGAAGGAAAGTGGACCCGATGCCCGGCCGCCGCCCGAGAGGATTCCGTCCTCCTCGCGCAGCGTCGAGAGATTCGACCCCGTCCCCGAGCCCCACTTGAACAGCATCCCCTCGGTCTTTGCCAGATCGAGAATGGATTCGAGCGAATCCTTTACCGAGACGATGAAGCACGCCGAGCACTGTGGCCGCGTCTCGCCGGAGAGCTTATTGACGCGCTCCGTCGCCTTGTCCCACACCCAGCCATAGCCGCGCGCTTCCTTAACGCCGACGTTGAACCAGACCGGAGAATTGAAGCAAGCTTTCTGGTGCAGCATCAGGTGCGCCAGCTCGCCGCGGAAATTCTCGCCGTCCTCCGCCGTCAGAAAATAACCATCGCGCTTCCCCCAGTCGGCGATCGTGTCCACCACACGGTGCACCAGCTGCGCGACGCTCGTTTCGCGTTCCGGCGTCCCCAACTTGCCGTGAAAATACTTGCTGGCCACGATGTTGGTCGCGGTCTGCGACCAGTCCGCCGGCACTTCCACATCGCGCTGCTCAAAGATTACCGAACCTTTGTCGTTGCCGATGGATGCCGTTCGCGTCTCCCAGACAATCTCGTCGTAGGGTGTCTTTCCCGGCTCCTGGCGGGCCGTGAAATAGCGCGGAAACTGGACGCCGGCACGCGTCCCTTTATTTTCTTGGGCTTTCAATGAATCCATTTTGGCATCTAATGCTATCGCCGGCTGGGCCATCTTCCTGTTCTCCTTTGGAGGTGCGCCGTTGTAGCGCATTTGGAATAATGCCCCAACATATAGTAGGGCGTCAAGAATTATATCTATATGGCGTGCTACAAGTTACAATTGTACTAAATTCAGTGACGCTCCGCCGGGCGGGGTTCGCGCGTTCCCGCATTTCCACCGGTTGCATCTGATACACTCTGACCGATATCCGGGAACCCGAGGCCGCATGGCTAGTACACGATTGCGCCTGCTTTGCGAAGAGCGCAGAAGAGAAACCCTGAAAGTTCTGGAGGAACAGAAGCGGGTCACGGTCGAGGACCTGGCCGAGCGGTTCAGCGTTTCCGCGGTCACGGTCCGGTCGGACTTGGAGCACCTCGCCTCCGAGGGCCTGCTCGTGCGCTCTCACGGCGGCGCGATTCTGCCGCTCGGCCCCCAAGCCGAATATCCCTTACAGGTGAAGCGGACCCTGCACCGCGCCGAAAAGATGCGCATCGGCCGCGCGGCGGCGTACCTCGTCAAGCCACGCCAGACCGTGATGCTCGATTCGGGCACCACAACGGCCGAACTGGCGCGCACGCTCAAGCAAACAAATCTGGAAGCGCTGACCGTAATCACCCACGCGCTGAACATCGCCCAGGAGCTCGTGGATGCGCCGAACATTTCCGTCATTATGATCGGCGGCATTTTACGCCAGGTCTCAGGCTCGTTCGTGGGTCCTCAAGCCGAGCGCATGGTAAGCGAAATGCATGCTGATCACTTCTTTCTGGCAGTGGATGGCCTTGATGCCGAGACGGGCCCCTCCACGCCCGACGTGCTCGAAGCGCAGTTGAATGCAGTAATGATGCGCATGTCGAAAGAAGTCACCGTCGTTACCGACGCGACCAAATTCGGCCGCCGGAGCCTTTCGATCATCGGCGATATCGGCGGCGTCCATCGCGTGGTCACCGACGATCGCGTGAGCGACGACATTGCGCGGCGCTTGCGTGGGCTGGGAATCGAAGTCCTGATCGTCTGACGGCGGCTATTTCGCGCGGTGCTTCTCGAACCAATCGAGCACATACACCGTCTTGGCGATCTGATGACTGGGCCGGGCCTGTGCGCCGTGCGGCTCACCCGGAATGCGAACCAGCACGCTTTCGACCTTGAGCAGCTTCAGCGCCGAGTAATATTGCTCGGCTTCGGAAATCGGCGTCCGCCAGTCCTCCTCTCCCGTCATCAGCATGGTTGGCGTTTTCACTTTGCTCACGTAAGAAATCGGCGAGCGCTTCATGTAGTGCTCGGCGTTATCCCACGGCGTGCCGGGAAACCAGTAGAGTGTCGAAAAGGACGGCAAGTCCGAGTTCAGCGTCCAACTGTACCAGTTGATCACCGGATACAGGCTGGCCGCGGCCCGGAAACGGCCGGTATGTTCAATGGTCCAGCACGTCAAAACGCCGCCGCCCGATCCGCCCGTCACGAATAAATTATTGGTATCGATGTATCCCTTGGCGATTACCGCATCCACACCGGAATTGAGATCCGCGAAATCATCGCCCGGGTATGCGTGATGAATCAGGTTGGCGAACTCTTCTCCATAGCTGGTGCTCCCGCGCGGATTGACGTACGCCACCACGTAACCCTGGGCCGCCCACATCTGCTTGATGGTGTCGAAGCGATCCCCGTAATTTGCAAAAGGGCCGCCGTGAATCTCGAGAATGAGCGGGTACTTCTTCGCCGGATCGAAATCCGGCGGCTTGACGATCCAGCCCTCAATCTTCTTCTGATCGAATGACGAACGAAACCAGAACTCCTCCACCTCGCCCAGCTTTTTCTGCGTAAACAGCTCGCGATTGAGTCCCGTAATCACGCGGAGCACCCCGTCGGCCGACCGCGCCGCTATATCTCCAGGATCCTGCGGCGATCCCTGCGTCATCGTGATGTTTCCGTTGTGCGCCACCGAGAAAGACGCGCCGCCGCCGTAACTTGATCCTCCCGAAGCGATGTGAGCGGCAACCGGCTTTACGCTGCCGTCCAGCGTCACGTAAGCCAGCTTGGTATCGCCCTCTTCGTCATACAGTACGTAAATTCCCTTCCCGTCCGGAGCCCAACGCGGCTGCTGTACGTCGCGGTCCAACTGCGGTGTCAGGATGTGAGCGTGGCTGCCGTCGCGATTCATCACATAGAGATGCGTGGTCTGGTGCCCCTGATGGCGATCGTCGAAACCCGTATAGGCGATCAGGGCCCCATCCGGAGAGATTTCGGGTTCGTTGTCCGGCCCTGCGCGATGCGTCAATTGCTTCACGCTCCCATCCGCTGCGGAAATCTCATAGACCTCCGTGTTTAGCGGATCGTATTCGAAGTCCGGCCGGAGATTGGACGATACCAGCAGCGATTTGCCGTCCCGCGTCCACACAGGCGATGCCCCGCCGAATAACCCGCTCACGTGCGGAAAATCCCCCGTAGTGAGCTGGCGCGGAGCGCCGCCGTCAGATGCCACGATGAAGAGCTGCGTGAATCCGGGCTTCAGATAACCGCGGCCGTTGAACCGGTACATCAGGCGGTCGTAGATCTGCGGCGGATCGGCCCACTTGGCCCCTTCGGGAGCAGCCGGCATGCCCGCAATCTTGGGCTTCTCTGCCGGCACAAGGCTCGCGAAAGCCAGGCGCGTTCCGTCCGGCGACCAAACAATATTCGACACACCCGATTCCAGATTCGTCAACTTTGCCGTCTGCCCCGAATCCATCCAGCGAACATAGAGCTGCGGTCTTCCATCGCGATCCGAGAGGAACGCGAGCCTCGTCCCGTCCGGTGACCAGCGCGGCGATTCGTCCGCGAAGTTCCCGGTCGTGACGGAACGATCGTCGGTCCCGTCGAAGCCGACAACCCACAGGTTCGACAGCCGCTTGTCGGTCATCACGTCGGCAAATGCCCGCACGTAGACGATACGCCGGCCGTCAGGCGAAATCTGCGGGTCGGACGGGAACTGCAAATCAAACGTGTCGGTGGCGATCAGCTTGCCGGACGGGTTGCTTGGCCAGGCAATGGAGGCCAGAATGGCGAAGGTGCAGCAGCATTTTAGGAAACGCATGGTAAATCTCCGGTGACCTGGAGTAGTACCACGGCACGGGCGCCGCTGACAAGAAGGGAACGGGAAGATTTTTGCGGCGCATCTCCCGCCATCGCCCTGGAAGCCGCAGCACGGCACCAAAACCGAGCGAGCAAATTAACACGAGAGCGAACCCGCTGTTTTCGCCGGACTTGTTACCATCAACTTATGGGCCCTTTCGCGGCGCAGCCTCGCCGCTGGTCGCGCCGGTCTGTGCTCTCGGTGTTCGCCGCCTCCGCATTGGCTTCCGAGCGCGGCAAGGGCGTGGTCTTCGCGTCGGACTTCAGGCGATTCCCGGATCCCGCTACGGAACTGGAGGTGATCCGCCTCACCAGCCCGTCATACGCCACACACCTTCCGGCTTATTACGAGCGCGCCATCTCGCACAAAGGCCAGTTTTTGATTTGTTGGAGTGACCGCACCGGCACACCGCAGGCCTTCCGCCTGAATCTGAAGTCGGGTGACTGGCAACAATTGACCGACGCCGCGGAACTCGATGGCTCCACTCTCACGCTCTTGAGCGACGAGCGCAGCTTCTGCTATTTCGACGGGGCGTCGCTCAAGCGTTGCGATATGGCCCACTTTCGGGAGCGGGAAATTTACCGCGTGCCCGAAGGATGGCAGCGCTGCCCCGGCTCGTCGGTAACGGAAGACGGACTTTACGCTATCTTCGCCGAATGCCGCAAAGATAATTCGCGGTTGCGATTGGTTTCCATACCCAAGGGAACGGCTTCCACCATCGCCGAAACGCCGTGGCCCATTAGCGATCCGATCAGCCGCCCGCGGCGCGCGCAGGTCCTCTACCGCCAGGAATCGAGTGCGCTGTGGCTGGTGAACTTCGACGGGCAGCAGAACCGCAAGCTAAAGTTGGCCCCCGGCCCGGTTGGGCCTGCGCGATGGGCACCTGATGGCCGGACCGTTCTCTATCTGCACTTTCCGGAAGAGCGGACGCAGCTCAACACCATTCGGGAGCACACTCCGGACGCCAACCAGGACGCTCTCGTCGCCAAGACCAGCCAGTTCGTCCAGTTCGACGCCAATCGCGACACCTCGGTGTTCGTCGGCGCCAGCCGGAATAAGGCGTCGCCGCACATTCTTTTGCTGCTGCGCACCACCGGCCGCGAACTGACATTATGCGAGCACCGGGCAAGCGATCCCGCATTGTCGGCACCAATCTTTTCGCCCGATAGTCAGCTGATCTATTTTCACAGCGACCGCGAGGGCAAGCCAGCTCTCTACCGGATCCATGTGGAGCGTTTTGTCGAAAAGACCGAGCCCGAGGAGTAGCTAGACCAATTGCGCAACGGGAGCGCGGCGGCATTGCTTGGCTTGGTACATTCGCTTATCGGCGGCCGCCAGCAGTTGTTCGGCATCTACGGCGTCTTCGGGATATGAGGCTTCGCCGATGCTCACCGAAAGCATATCCTCCTGATAGATCGCCTGGCCGACTTCGCGGGTGGCCTGCTCCAGCCTGCGCGATGTGGCGGCTGTGATGTCGGATCGGGCGCCCGCCGCAATCACCACGAACTCGTCTCCGCCCATCCGCGCCACGTAATCGTTGCCGGAAACGGCGCGGCGCAATCCCTCGGCGACGGCCTGGAGCACCTTATTCCCCGCCAGGTGGCCGAAGCGGTCGTTGACGTCCTTGAATCCGTCGAGGTCCAGCATCAGGAGCACCACCTGGGACCCGGTGCGCCGGGCACGCGCCAGTTCGCCATCCAGGTGGACATAAAGCGAGCGCGCATTGGGAAGCCCGGTGAGTTCGTCGGTCACCGAGGAATCCTCTACCTGCCGGAACTTCAAGGCATTTTCGATCGCCAGGCCTGCTTTCGAGCTGATCGCCTGCAGAATGCGCAGGTGTTCGCGGGTGAAGGCATCGACGTCGGCGTGATACAACGTCAAGACTCCCGCCACCCCTGTGAACCCGTCTAGGGGAACGGCTAACGCCGAGCGCAACCGGCTGCATTTTTCCGGATCGTTCAAATAGCCTGGTTCCACGCAAGGACTTCCGTTGATAATGGGCCGCCGATTCTCAGCTACCCACCCGGAGAGTCCCTGGCCAAGCGGAATTTCCAGTTCGGCGAACAGCCGGAACTCTTCCCCCGCCACGAACTGCGCTTTCAGCCGGTCCGACTGGCGAACATAGAAGGCGATCGTATCGAACGGAATCATATGTTTCAGGCGGGCCGCCAATAGCGACAGCGTTTCTTCCACGCTGAGCGAGCTTCCCAGCTCATTCAGCACGTCCGCCAGCATATGGAACTCCTGGCGCGCGGCTGCGATCGACTCCAGAAAATCGCCGGCGCTCTCCATCGCAGCCGGCTGCGCCGTAGTCTCAAAACCGGCCCCGGGGGCGCCGCCTCGGGATACGCGGGCGCCGGTCGAAAGCCGGGGCTGCGGCGCCTTAGCCGCGACTCTCGCCAGTTGCTCCAGTTCCTTGGCACGCCGTGCCAGCACCGCCACCACGCGCGGATCGAAGCTGGTGCCCGATTCCGCGAAGACTTTTTCCAGCGCCAGTTCCAGGGGAAACGCACGGCGGTATTGACGGTCCGACGCCAGCGCATCCAGGCAATCCACCACGCTGAGAATGCGCGCACCCATAGGAATCTCCTCGCCTTTCAAGCCGTCCGGGTACCCTGATCCGTTCCATTTTTCGTGGTGCGCTCTTACCATCGGCACCACCGGATATGGAAACTGCACCCGCTCCAGAATCTCGGCGCCCACCACGGGATGGATCTTCATCTTTTCGAATTCCTCCGGGGTAAGCCGGCCGGGCTTCGAAATGATGTATTCGGGCACGGCCAGCTTGCCAATGTCGTGCAGCAAGGCCGCGGCCTGCAGCGCCAGCAAATCTGCCGCTTCCAGCCCCATCGATTTACCGATTTCAGTGGCGTAGACCTTCACGCGTCGCAAATGATCGTAAGTGCTGTCGTCTTTGGCATCGATGGCCATCGCCAGAGCTTCGATGGTGCGCAGGTGAAGATCAGCCATTTCCCGGCCATGCTTCTTGGCTTCCTCCAAGCGGCTCAGATGCACGTCGTACGAGCGATAGATCAGGTAAATGATCGGCAGCAGCAGAAGCGCGATGTCCCAACCGGTCCGCTCGTCCACCGCATGCACGAGCCCGGCCAGTGCCGCCAGGGCCATGTACTGCGCGGCCGTCCAGAGGAAGTTTTCCCGCCACATGCGCCAGAATCGATCCCTGCCGGTCAGCACCAGCACGCCGGAAACGGCCAGGGTGTTTAACAGGAAGAACAGCACGGTGGAGACGACCAACGCCACCGGCGGCGAGCCGTTGAAAGCCTGCAACAAAGGCCAGTGATAGGCCCCGTAGGCGGCAGAGGAAGCCACCGTGACGCAGGCTAGATTGAAAACCATTTGCACGGCTTGCGGTCTTTTTTCCCCGCGCCGCCACCACATTTGCGCCATCGTGCCCGCCGTCGCCAGCATGAGGACCTGGCGAGCATCCAGGTCAAGTATCCCCATCATCAGGAAAAAAAAGTTCACCGAAAGGGTTCCCTTTATTCCCGGCAGCCGCACTTTCAACCTTGAGGTCAGCAGAACCCCAGCCAGGTAACAAACAAAACGCATCGCGCTCGATGGCCGCATGGCCGCCGGCGAGTGCTGCAGCACCAGCACACCGAGAGTGGCCGTGGCCGTGATGTACGCTTTGGCGTTCCGAGACACAAATCGGGTCCAGAAATTCTATCGGCGGTTCCTGGAGTTTTGGTTAGCCTGGGTGACGCTAAAGCGCACGGTTTGTTCCACCGATCATTCCGGCATGAGTCTCTTTCAATGGAACGATTCTCTGAGCATCGGAAACGGCGAGATCGATTCCCAGCATAAGAAGCTATTTGCGCTTGCCGACCGGTTTCATGCAGCCATGTCGGGCGGCCACGGCAAGGCCATCTTGCAGCAGACGCTCACCGAACTCATCGACTACACCAGGCACCACTTCGCCTGCGAGGAGAGCGTGATGCAGAAAAGCGCGTACCCGCAATTTCCGCAGCACAAGGCAGAACACGACAAGTTGACGCAAAAAGTGGTGAAGCTTCACGGCGAGCTCGTCGCCGGGCACGCCGTGATCACGATTGACGTGCTGCAATTCCTACGGGACTGGTTGATCCACCACATCGGCGAGATGGACAAGAAAGTGGGTCAGCACCTGCGGCAGGTCAAATCCGCGGCTTGACCACGCTCAGCAGCGCGGTAATTCAATTCGCAGGAGGTGAGCCGCCTGCTCTCCCCGGCTTTGCAGCGTCGCCGCTCCTCCCGCGTCCGACCATCGAACGTCACCGGCAGTCACCGGCCCGGCGTTCAGACGGGCGTCCGTCAAGGCCCGAAGCAGGGAAGGGCCTGCCTGTTGAAGCCGATCGCTTGCCGGCGGGCGTAATGGGTACGCGCTACCGGTACGCTCTCTCATTTTAAAAGCTATTTGGTAATTGGCAGGGAGGCCTGCAAGGGGTCGGTGCCTTCCGCGGAAGCGGCCCAAACCGGAAGGCACGCAAGCAGCAAGCAAAACGTTTGGGGAGCAGCAGCCGTTAGGCGCTGAAGGAGCTACCGCAACCGCAAGTCGATTTAACGTTGGGATTGGAGAACTTAAAACCTGAGCCTTCCAGCGTCTCGACGTAGTCGACTTCGGCGCCGTCCAGGTACAGAAGGCTAGCCTGGTCCACGAAAACCTTTAGACCGTTGTAGTTATAGGTCTTATCCAGCATGTTGGGTGTGTTCTCGAAAGCCATCGAGTAGCTGAACCCGGAGCAGCCGCCCCCGACCACCGCGATCCGCAGCCCGGCGGGCTTGGGCTCCTGGCTGTCCAGGATCTCTTTTACTTTGGAAACGGCGTTCTCCGTCAGTTGCACCATGTGCGGAACCCCCTTTGATTCGTTACGATTATACGCTACCACACAAGCCAGCCATTACCAACCCATCTGCCAGCTGGCACCGTATGGTTATCAGCTACTTTATGGATGGGCCAGCGGACTTAAGGTTGCAAGGAATTTGCCGTTTGCCCTGCGAGTTATCCATCATAGAGGGATAGCGGGAACAATGTAACCGTTCGAACGCGGGATGCGTACGCAGGGGTGTATGGGACTAGCGACAGGCGCCCTTCCCCTTCCCGCTTTCGGTAGCCGCGCAGTAGTTAGAAAAAGAGTGGACTACGAGAACAGCCAGGAAGGGGCTCTAGTGCGCCGGGCGCAGTCGGGTGACGAGTCCGCGTTCCGGGAGATAGTGGAACGCTATCAATCTAAAGTCTTTTCTATCATTCACGGCATCATCCGCCAGCGCAATGACATCGAAGACATTGCGCAGCAGGTCTTTTCGAAAGTCTATTTTTCGATCCGCAATTTCGATTTCCGCAGCTCGCTCATCACGTGGATCTACAAAATTACGGTGAATGAGTGCTTTGACTATTTGCGGAAAAAGAAGGTTCGGAAACTGGTTTATGAAAGCGATCTAAGCGAGGACGAGGTCCGGCGAGTGGAAAACACCGAGCCCGCCGTGGACCGGCAGGTGCCGGTGGATCAAAACCTGGCCCGCCGGGATTACGTGATTAAGCTGCTGGCGCGAGTGTCCGAGGAAGAGCGCATGCTGCTCATGCTAAAAGAGGTGGAGGGCCGCTCGGTCGAAGAACTGGCCGAGATGACCGGCATGAACGAGAACACCATTAAGGTAAAATTGTTTCGCGCGCGCCAGAAGCTGGTGAAGGCGGCGCAGCGTCTGGATCGCGCCCCGGTTGCCGGTTGACCGCGGGTGATTGTAGCGTTTGGTGAAGCGGACGAAGATCCGCTCAGAGGCAGGGTTGAACGTTTTGCTGAATAAGGGAAGAAACGTATGCATCAAGTGATTCTGGACCGGCTCGAAGAATACCTAGACGGTATACCGAGTTCGCGAGAATTCACAGCGCACTTGGAATCGTGCCACGAATGCCGTGCCGAACTCAGCGAAATGCAGGAACTTTCGAGCGCTTTTCAGGCGCTGCGCGGCTTTGAAGAGGTCGCGCCTGTGTCCGGCTTTTACGCTCGCGTATCTCGCCTTATCGAACGTGAGCGTCCGCGCTCGCTCAGCAGCCTGTTCTGGCTGGATCCGCTTTTCGGAAAGCGGGTTGCATTCGCCTCGGTGACCATGCTCGCCGTCCTGGGCAGCTATCTGATTACTCGCGAGACAGAATATTCCACCGGACCGCCGGATGCCGGGGCGATCATGGCGGAGCACGCGCCGGCACAGGATCCGGATGCGATGCTGGCGACCCTCGCATCGTACGAACCGTAAGCAAGGACGATGACCACAGAAACAATCGGGCAGCCCATCCAGCATCCGAGGACTGCTTTCTGCCTCACGATGATTGCGGTGTTTCTGTGCGGCGCGGCGGTTGGGGCCCTCGTGATGAATTTCGGCGCACACCGCGGGTTGCATCGCGCCGCGTTTTGGACCGATCCGGGCAAGGAAATCTCCATCAACCGGCTGCAGCGCGAGCTCGACCTAACGCCTGCGCAGACCGAACAGCTGAAAATGCTGCTGGACGATTTCGCGCACTATTATCGGGATGTGCTGGCGACCGGCAAACGAAGCATCTACAAGATTCTCAACGACGAACAGAAGCGCAAGTTCGATCGCCTTCTGAATGAGCCTCCAAGCTAGATAGAATAGGGCTGCGGAGGTTGCCCCATGCGAGCCCCCTGCCTGGCTCTCTTCACCGTGTCCGTGGCGGCATACGCCGCCGCGGTGCCGCTTGCCATCGTTAAGCCGGTCATTAGCGACGTCGAAGATGGACCGGGTGTCGCGTCCGGTTTCACATTCGTCCCGGGACAATTTATCTATGTGAGCTACCACATCGGCGGCTTTAAAGCCTCCGAAGAGCAGAAGATCCATCTCTCGTACAAGACCAGCGTGGTGGATCCCAAAGGTGTGCCGCTCATCGAGCCTCTAGCCGACCAGGTGGACACGCAGCTCGCACCGGAAGACAAGAGCTGGAAGCCGATCGTGCGCCAGATGTTTCTGGTTCCTCCGATTGCGCCCTCGGGAACTTACAAAGTCACCATCGCCGTTGTGGACGATGTGGCCAAAGGCGCCTCTGTCAGTGAGAACATCCCCTTCCAGGTCCGCGGGCGCGAAGTGGAGCCCAGCGATTCACTGGCCATACGCAATTTTCATTTCTACCGCGGCGAGGAAGATCGCGAGCCGCTGGCCATCGCTGCGTACAAACCGGGTGATACGCTCTGGGCGCGATTCGACATCGTGGGTTACAAACTCGGGCCGCACAACAGCGTCGATGCCGACTACGGCATCTCTGTCCTGGCGCCTTCAGGGAAAGTGCTCTTCACCCAGGATAAAGCGGCGGAAGAGAAGAGCTCGTCGTTTTACCCGAAAGCGTATGTGCCTGGCTCCATGAATCTCAGCCTGCAAAGCAATATCCCGCCGGGCCAATACACGATCGTGGTCACCGCGCGCGACCATATCGGCAACCAGACGGCTGATACAAAAGGCGTCTTCGCGATCGAGTAAACCTTTATCGGCCAGCCGTCCTCTTTCCGGCGTGTGGCTTTGACATGTGCGCCGACGGCGCTCCGAACGGATTGTCGGTGGTGACCCCGGAGGCTTTGCCAAGCGGGAACATCTCATCGATGGCGTTACGGAAATCCTGATATGCCGCGCTCTTTCCCGTGAGCTGCTGGTACGTATCGGCGAGAGTTGCAGCCGCAGCTTGAGTGATTTTGCCCCAATCAAAACCGAGTGGCCCGTTCAGCCAGTAAAGAAACAGCACGGAGCACCCGTTCGAAACCGAGTCTTGATCCGTGCTGTTGTTATTACTGACCCAATCGGGACGGTCCGGGCTATCGAGCCAGACAGCGGCGGTGGAATACGCGTCAAGCACGCCCGGATACAGCACTTCCGCCAGGACGCGTGACAGTCCTTCGCCGTTGGACGCGCCGCAGTTCCATCCGCGATTCTGCACAGCTTCGAAGACCTCGACTTCCTCGGCGACAACGAGCGCGTTCGTGAGATCCGTATTCAGCGGATTGAATTGTACGTCGCAGTACAGGTCGGCATCCTGGCAGGTGTGATGGTAGGCGCCTCCCGAGCCGTCGTTATTCTGAGAGAGTGGCGCCATGATGATATTGCACGGCTGCACGGGGACATTGAAGTAGCCGGCGAGCGTTTGTGCATCTGTCTCGCAACGTTGGAGAACCCCCTGGCCCACCTCCTGACCCTGTGGGCCCAGCGACACGGCCGAATAAACATGAAAGTTGGCGGTGGCTCCAACGGATTCCACCGCGTAATCAAAGTGTGGATGTTTCGCGGCACGAAGCTCCGCGGCTGCCTTGGGGTGAAGAAATACACGATTGGCCACTAGGATTCCTCCTTGATGGTAGTTAGTGGTGCTCCATGCAGCCAAAGTTTCGCCCAATTCGTAAGATGCTGATTTCAGAGCGCAAGTAACTTTGCGATCAGTGGGGCGAAATTGCCGGATCCGGTATGGAATGCTACAACTTCGATATGCCTGAAGCTCTGCTTGCCGGTAGCCGTAAGCTCACGATCGAGGATGTGGAACGGGTGGCCAGGCTGAAGCAGCGGGTGGCGCTTGATGAAGGCGCGCGTGCGCGAGTCCGCCAAGGGCGGATCGGCCTTGAGGAGTTGCTGGCACGCGGAGTCAGCGTGTATGGCGTGAATACCGGCGTGGGGGGAAACATCAAATTTGCCCTCTCGCCCGAGCAGGCGGACCAACTCCAGCACAATCTGATGCGCCACCTTTCCTGCGCCACGGGGCAACCGCTGCCCGGCGATGTCGTACGCGCGGCCATGCTGCTGCGCGCGGCGACGTTCACCACCGGCGCTTCAGCCGTGCGCGTGGAGTTGGTGGAGGCCCTTCTCGAACTGCTCAATCGCGAGATTACGCCGGCGGTGCCGCGCTACGGATCGGTGGGCGCAAGCGGCGACCTGATGCCATCGGCCTACATCGCGCGCGCTCTGGTTGGTTTGGGGGGTGTGGAGTATCGGGGACGAAACATGACGGCGCTCGAAGCGCTCAAGCTTTCGGGTCTCGAGCCGTTCCATTTCGCGCCCAAAGAAGGACTGGCATTGACCAATGGCACAACCGTGATGACCGCCGTAGCGGCCCTGCTCTGGGTGGATGCGCGCCGTGTGCTGCGCGCGCTGCTGGCGGCGATCGCCCTTGCGGTCGAAGCTTTAGAAACCGGCACGGAGCCCTTTGCCGCCTGGGTGCAGGAAGCCAAGGGGCATCCGGGTCAGATTGCCGTGGCGGAGCATATTCGCGGGCATCTCGACGGCAGCAAGTCAACTGGCGATTCCGCGCGGCAAAGCTCCTATTCGCTCCGCTGTCCGCCGCAAGGCCTCGGACCGGTATGGGAAGGATTGGAGGACGCGCGGCCGGTGATCGAACGCGAAATCAACTCCGCCAACGACAATCCGTTGATCGATCCTGAAACGGGCGCCCTCTTTCGCGCCGGCAATTTTTACGGCGGCCACATCGCGCGTCTGCTCGACACGTGGAAAATCGATTTCGCCGTCATGGCGAGCTGGGGCAATGCCCTAATGGCGGTGCTGGTGGACGATCGTTTCAGCAACGGCCTGCCGTCAAGCCTGGTTCCCGAGCCGGGCGTCAACTCCGGCTTCAAAGGTATGCAGTTGAGCGTGACCAGCCTTGCCTGCGCGGTGCGCCAGATCGCCGGCCCAAGTTCCATTCATTCGCTGCCCACGGAAGCCTACAACCAGGACGTGGTGAGCCTTGGTATGCACGCCGCCGTCACGGCCATGGACGCACTCGAATGCCTGCGCAATGAAACGGCAATGCTGCTGCTAGCCGCGGCGCAAGCAGTGGATCTTCGCGGAGCGGCGGATACGCTCGGCACACGCAATCGCCATGTTCATACGGCTATTCGCCAGGTCTCAGATTTTCTTTCGCGGGACCGCGCGCTCGAGCAGGATGTGGCGGACGTCGCGGCGCTGATTGCCGCGGGGAAGCTGGCCAACTAACCGGCCGTTATTCGTAACGCAGAGCAACAATGGGATCGACGCGCGAGGCACGGCGGGCGGGAATGTAGATTGCGGCGAGCACAACCAGTAGGAGGACCAGCGGCACGAAGATGAAGATAGGCTGCGGGTGCACGCGAAACCCTTGCAGCGTTGCACTGAATAGTTTGGGTAAGGGCGCGGCGAGCGCCAGGCCCACTGCCGTACTCCCGATGGCCAGCAGCATCCCTTTCTTCATCACCGACCGCAACACTTCTCCCCGGTAGGCGCCCAGCGCCATGCGAATGCCGATCTCGTGGGTTCGCTGAGCAACGGAATACGAGATCACGCCGTAAATTCCGATTGCGGAAAGCAGCAGCGCCAAAAGGCCGAAAATGGCGAACAGCGTATCGGCCACATAATCTCCGCCTTCGTTTTCGTCGATAATGCGCGCAATAGTACGGACGCTAGCCACAGGCTGGCCCGGATCGACGGCCCACACGGCCCTCCGCAGCGAACCCGCCAACGCCGCCGGATCCCCGGATGTGCGCACGTCGAGCCACATTTCCGGGTCCATAGTGACCTGCCTGTATGGTTCGTACATTTGTGGATCGTCTTCCTTGGGACCGAATGATCCGCGAATATTGCCAACGATACCGACGATCTCGCTCCACGCCGGCGCATCGTGATCGATGCGGATGAATCGCCCGATAGGGCTCTGCCCGGGGAAATAGCGCTCGGCAAACACGCGGTTCACGACGGCAACATGCGGGGACCGCTCGTTGTCCGATTCATTGAATACGCGGCCGCCAATCAACGGAATGCTCAGTACACGAAACTGTCCCGGGCTGGTGGCAAAGTATCGCGCCGTCAGCTTTCCCGAAACCGGCGAGCCGCCACGAACTTCGAAGGAACGACGTTCCGCCGCAAACGGAACGGAACTGGCGATGCCCGCGGCCTCCACGCCCGGCATCTGCCCGACTTTCTCCAGCGCGTTGTGGAAAAACGCAGCCCGGCGGGCCGGCTCGCGATACCGTGCGTCGGTGAGCGAGATGGTGGCGGCCAGAACCTGCTTGGGATCGAAGCCAAAATCTCCCCCTCGCTCCTCAGCCGTGGCCTTAATGATCAGACTCGCCGCAATCAGCAGGACCAGAGCCAGCGCGATTTCTCCTCCTACCAGCGCGTTGCGCCCCCAGCCGTGGCTCAGGTCGCCCGTGCGGCCGCCCTGGCGCAGGGTGCTTTGCGGATCGTTTGCCGACACACGGATCGCCGGCACCAGACCGAATACGAGCGCCGCCGCCACCGTCACGAGACACGTGAATAACAGGACACGCGTGTCCAACGTGACATCGCGCGACGCTGCGATCAGGAATTCGTTGATATCCATCGCCCCGCGCAGAATGCGAATCCCGACCGCAGCGCCGGCCAGTCCCATACTCCCGCCGGCGACCGCAATGAGCAGGCTCTCCACCAGCAACTGCCTCACGACGCGCATGCGACCGGCGCCCAGCGCAATGCGAATCGCGATCTCCTGCTGCCGTTTGCTCGCCCGCGCCAGCAGCAGGTTGGCGATGTTGCCGCAGGCGATCAGAAGAACCAGCGCGACAGCCGTCATCATAAAGGTCAGCGCTACGCGTGTCTGGTCTTCCTCGATTGCGTACTCTTGCAGCGTTAGAACGTTCGCGCCCCAGCCTTTTTCCGATGCCGGGTAGTTTTGCTCCGCGCGGCGCGCGAGAGCCGCCATATCCGCTTGCGCCTCGCCGGGCGCCAGACGGGGCTTCAGTCTCGCGAACAGAACGAGCGATCTCGCGTCCCGAGCCTTCGCATCCGTGTATGGCCGTGCAGTTACCAAAGGCACCCAGAGCTTGGGCAGGAACTCGATCTGACGGAACCATTCCGGCATCACGCCAATGACCACATATTTTTCGCCGTCGAGCCGAATAGTCTTCCCGACAATGCCCCGGTCGGAGGCAAACTGCCGCTGCCAAAGGTTGTAGGTCAGCACGACTTCGCGATCGCGGCCCGCCTGCCCCTCAGCGGGGAAGAACGTGCGTCCCAGAAACGGCTGCACGCCGAGAGTTGTGAAATAGTTCGCCGTGACCCGCATGCCATTCACACGTTCCGGTGCGCCTTCACCCGTTAAAGTAAAGTCGTGGTACGGCTCCGCCGCTGCCATGTCGGTAAAGACGTGGTTGTCAATGCGCCACGCCAGGTAATCCACTTCGGAGGTTCGTCCGCGTGCCACCGATCGCACGGCATTCGTCGAAACCACGACCATCAGGCGATCCGGATCCGCCACGGGCGGCTTCTTCAACAGCCAGCCGCTCACGATGCTGAAAATGGTCGTGTTTACCGCGACGCCCAGCGCCAGAGTAGCCGTCGCGACCAGCGCGAACCCGGGATTCTTGGCCAGCATTCGTGTGCCGTATCGGACATCCTGCGCGAGCGTCTCCAGCCAGATCCATGCCCACTGCTCGCGGCTTTGTTCACGGAGAAGTGTTTCGTTGCCGAATTGACGCCGCGCCGCGAGTGCCGCTTCGTCCGTTCCTCCGCCCGCCCGCGCTTTCATCTCCAGATGCAGTTGTATCTCGTCAGCGAGATCGCAGTCGAATCGCCTCCGAAAGATGAGTTGCTTGAGCCGCCTCCACACTTTACTCATAGCGCAGCGCCTCCATGGGATCGATGCGGCTCGCACGCCGTGCAGGCAAATATGCAGCGATGAGGGCGACCATGCCCAGCACCACAGGCGACAACAGGAACGCGGCTGCATCCAGCGCTCCGACATCCACCAGCATGCTCTGCATGTAACGCGTCATCGCCGCGGCTGCCGCCAACCCGATCGCGAGCCCTCCTGCGGCGAGCGCCAGCGCTCTGCGCATCACCATCCCCGTCACTTCACGGCGCTCGGCGCCTAATGCCATGCGGATTCCGATTTCGTGCGTGCGCCGGTTCGCGGCATACGCACTCACGCCGTAAATGCCGGTTGCCGCCAGCGCCAATGCAATCGCGGCGAACAACGTCAGAAGAACCAGGTTCGCCCGGCGCGCGCCGAGGGTGGCCGCGGCCCGCTGCTCGAGCGTCATCATTCCGTCGATGGGCTGCTCTTTGTCCACAGACCAGACGGCTGCCCGCACCGCGCCCACCAGGGACAGCGGATTTCCGCTGGTTCGTACGGCGATGCCCGCAAATATGTAGTCGGCTTGAGCGAACGGGCGATAGATCTCCGGATCCGGTGCATCGGCAAGCTGCTCGTGCCGCGTGTCGCCCACCACGCCCACAATTTCCCGTGCCGCCGGAGTACCGCCATCGGCAACCTCAATCGATTGCCCGATAGGATCCTGGTTCGCGAAAAATCGTCTTGCGATCGTCTCGTTGATGATGGCCACACCGGCGGAGCGCTTCTCGTCACGGCTGTCGAAATACCTGCCGCGCACCAGGCGTATCCCCATGGCCGCGAAATAATGCGGTGTGACCACGTGAAATCCCGCAACGGGCTGCCGGGCGTACGCGAGCGGCGGCTGTCCCGTAATCGAAAACACACGGTGGGCCGACATTCCCGTGAGCGGCGGCGCGCCGATGGCGCCCGCGGTAATCACGCCCGGCAGCGCCTCGATGCGATCGATCATTTGTTTGACCACCGCCGCCATCCCCGGCGAATCGCTGCCGCCACCCGGTCCCATGAGCAGCAAAGTCAATATGTGATCCGTGCGGAATCCGTAGTCTCGCCTCTCGAGCCGCAGGAAGCTGTGAATGAGCAGGCCTGCGCCGGTCAGTAACATCAACGACAACGCAATCTGCGCCACCACCAGGCCGCTGCTGAACCGGGTCTTTGCAAGGCTTTCCGTCAGATTGCGTCCGGATGAGCCGAGCGGCGCGCCGCGTGACGCCGACGCAGAAAGAGCCGGCACCAGACCAAACACTGCGCCGGAAGCTACGGAAAGAGCCAGCGCAAAAAACAGCACCGGCATGTTGACCCAGTGCGCCGACTCCGTTGCGCCCGTCATTTGCGCCACACCCGGCGGAAGCAATCCCACCAACGCGCTGGCACCCCAGAAGGTGAGCGCAACGCCGGCCGCTCCGCCCAGCAGCGCCAGGAGGAGACCTTCTGTGAGAAGCTGCCGCACCAGCCGCACTCTGCCGGCGCCCAGCGCGGCGCGCACCGCTATCTCCCGGCCGCGAGTTCCAGCGCGGACTGTGAGCAGGTTTGCGACGTTGGCGCACGCAATCAGCAGCATTACGAAAACCGCCGCCTGCATCACCCACAACGGCTCCTTGACTTCTCCGCTGTAAAAATCGCGGATGGGCCACACAGCAATCCCCATGCCGGCATTCGTATCCGGATGTTCGCGCTCTATTTTCTTCGAGAGCGCATCCATGGCGGCGCGGGCCTGGGTCACGGTCACGCCGGGTTTTAATCGCGCCACCACCCGCAGCGCCCGCAGCTTGCGGTCAGCCAGGAGATCCGGTGGCAGCACAAGCGGGGTCCACAAAGCCGTATTGCTGGAGGGATGCGCAAACTCGGCCGGCATGATACCGACCACGACATAGGACTGATGGTTCAGTTGAATCGCACGGCCTACGATTCCGCGGTCTCCGTTAAACCGCCGCCGCCAAATGGACTCGCTCAAGACGACGACATGGTCTTTTCCCGCCTGGCATTCTTCGGGAAGAAACGTTCGGCCGGCCAGCGGCTTGGTTCCCAGAAGCGAAAAGAAGTTGCACGAAAAATCGTAGCCAAATACAGCTTCCGGGTTGGCTGTCCCGGTGAAGGTGAATAGGTCGTCCCACGAATACGCGATGTCGGCGAAAGCCTGGTTTCTCGCCTTCCAATCGACATAGTCGGCGCCCGACACCGTATTGATGTGATGTTCGCGGTTATTCCATTCCCACAGCGCCACCACTTGATCCGCATGGCGATAAGGCAGCGGCCGGAGGAGCACGGCATTCACTGCGCTGAAAATGGCAGTGCTTGCGCCGATCCCGAGGGCCAGTGTCAGTACCGCAGCCACCGTGAATCCGGGACTACGGCGCAGCACGCGCGCGTCATAGCGGATATCCTGCACCAGCGTCTCCAGCCAGATCCATCCCCACTGCTCGCGGCTCTGTTCACGGAGAAGTGTTTCGTTGCCGAATTGACGCCGCGCCGCGTATGCCGCATCATCCGTTCCTCCGCCCGCCCGCGCTTTCATCTCCAGATGAAAGCGCATCTCCTCTGCGAGGTCGCGGTCAGATCGCCGGCGGGAAATCAGAAATTGCAGCCTGCGCCAGAGCTTACTCATACCGCAGCGCCACCATGGGATCCACCTTCGTCGCCCTGCGTGCGGGGACATAGCCGGACAAAAGAGCCACAAAAATAAGGATCAATGACACGCTCACGAACGTAATCGGGTCGAACGTGCTCAGCCCGAACAGCATCGACACCATCAGCCGGGCCGCGCCGGATGCAATTGCTACGCCCGCCGCCATTCCGATCAAAACCGGCCGCATGCTCTGTCTGAGCACCAGCCCCAGCACCTCGCGGCGGTGAGCCCCCAAAGCCATGCGAATCCCCACCTCATGCGTCCGCTGGCTTACGGCAAAACTCACCATCCCATAGATGCCCACCGCCGCTAGCGCCAGCCCAAGTATGCCGATGATCGCCGAACCCAACGCCCCCAGCCGGGACATCACAAATGCCGGCTGGCCCGAAAACCCCGACCGGAAGTCGAAGACAAACGCCTCCATTTTGGGATCAACCGACGGCAGCTCTCTGTGCAGCGCCGCGGATACTGCTCGCGGGTCGCCTGCTGTGCGCACCAGAATCCCATTGGGAAATTCGCGTGGAACCGGAAAGTAGAGCGCCGTCTCGTCAAATTCCTGGAGCGCTGCACTCCGTATATCTTTGGCGATACCGATGACCACGCTCGACGTCGAATGCGGGTGCCGCTCGCCGGAAAACGCAAAATCATCCGCGGGCGGTTCGAAACGAATGGTGCGGCCGATCGCGTCTTGCCCCGGCCAGAACTTCCTTGCAGTGCGCTCGCTGATAATAACCGGCGCGCCGTTGAAGTCGTCCCCGTCGCGACTGTCTCGCGGGTTGAAATTTCTTCCACGCACGATCGGCACCCCCAGGGTCTCGAAGTAGCCGGGGCTCACAGCCGTATAAAGCGCATCGAGCGGATGCTGGGGGTCGATCGGGCGACCGTCGAGCGCCACCAGCACGCTGCGCGTCCCGCCGGTAAGCGGCATTCTGGAGGCGGCGGTAACGGACTGCACGCCGGGAATTCCTTCGATCCGCGCCAAAACCACCCGGCGCGTGGCCTGCTGCTGGGCCGTCGATTGATTCGTGCGCATCGAGCGAAACTCGATGCCGATCATGTTGCGGTAGTCGAATCCCAAATCAATGCCGAAGGCCCGCTGGGATCCCCTCGCCAGCAGCCCTGCACTGATGAGGAGAACCAGGCTCACGGCCACTTGTACGCCAACCAGTACATCGCGGAGCGCGGACTTGCTCAGCCCGCCGAAGCCCCCGCCCTCTTCTTTCAATGCGGAAGTCAGATTGGGCTTGGATGCTTGCAGCGCCGGCACGAGTCCGAACCCGAGGGCCGCCGCCATGGACAGCAGCAGCATATAAGCGAATACCCGCTGGTCGGGCGCAAGGTGCAGAGCCAGCGTCACCCATAACATAGGTATCGATTCGGATATTTTGAGCATCAGCAGGTGCAGCACCCACCACGCCAGCAACAATCCCATGGCTCCCGCCAGCGCGCTGATCAACGCGCTCTCGGTCATCAATTGCCGGACCAGCCGCCCGCGACTCGCGCCGATCGCCAGACGCACGGCAATCTCCTTCTGCCGCGCCGCCGAGCGCGCCAGCATCAGGCTGGCCACGTTGGCGCAAGCGATCAGCAGTACCAGGCTCACCGCGCCAAGAACGAAAGCCGCCGGCATACGCAAATCTTCCGGGTCGGGAAAAGCCGAGGCCGGCTTCACGACCACCTGATCAACGATCTGCTGCTCCCGCGCACTTTTGTCCGGATAGGCGGCCTTTAGGCGTTGATACAATCCCTCGGCCTCAACCTGAGCGTGCTGTGCGTCGGCGTCCGGCGACAGCCGACCGTACAACCGGCAGCACACCACACTTCGATCGTGCAGCAGGTCGGTGCCCGCCTCCAGCCGATCGCGCATCCCAATCGGCACCCACACGCAGGGAACGAGTGGTGCAGTGCCGGTGAAATCCCGCGGCGTGATGCCGATCACGGTGAATGCAATGTCGTTCACCACCACGACCCGCCCCACGATGCCGGGATCCCGCGCAAACCGCCGTTCCCAGAAGTTATCGCTCATCAGCAATACCGGGCGCGCACCGGGCTTGTCGTCCTCGCCGGGAATGAAATCACGGCCCATCACCGGCGGAATGCCGAGAACGTGAAAATAATTGCCCTCCGCCAGCATGCCGACCAGAGGCTCGGCATTCCGCCCCGTGAGTGGTTCGGGAAAGCTGAATCCGGCGGCTCCGGCCAGACCGCTCTGTGGAGCGCTGTTGAACGAGGGCACGCCGGTCATCGAGAAAACATAGGGAATGGCCGCCGTGAGCCCTGAGAAAGCGTGGTTGTTCGCGCGCAAATACAGGTAGTCGGGGTACCGGAACAAACCGGCCTGAGTGGTGCGCTCGAGGTAGAGGACGCGTTGGGCGTCCGGCACATCGAGCGGCCGCAGCGCCACCGCGTTGTAGGCCGTGAAAATTGCCGTGTTCACTCCGATGCCGACCGCCAGGGTAAGCACAGCGACCAGAGTGAATGTCGGGTTGTGGCGGAGCATACGCACGCCGTAGCGCACGTCTTGAATGAGCCGGTCCCACCAGCCCCATCCCCAGATGTCGCGGCTCTGTTCTTGCAGCAACAGCGAGTTGCCGAACTGCCGGCGCGCTGCATAGGCCGCATCCTCGGCGTCTCCACCCGCCCGCGCCTTCATCTCCAGATGGAACTGCATCTCGTTGGCGAGATCGCGATCGAATCTGCGGCGGAAAGCCAGAAATTGCAGCCTGCGCCAGAACCGGGCCATAACCCCCTCCTACGCCGTCTGGATCACTCTCGTAATGGCGCGCATCACGCGCTCAAACTCCGAGAGTTCACGCTCCAGTTGCTTACGCCCGGCGGACGTCATGCTGTAGAAGCGTGCGCGCCGGTTGTTGTCCGATTGTCCCCATTCGGCCTTGACCCAGCCTTGAATCAAAAGGCGTTGCAGCGCGGGATAGAGTGAGCCCTCTTCCACCTCCAGCACGTCCTCCGACATCTGGTGAATGTGCTCAGCGATGCCATAGCCGTGCTTTGCACCACGCGCCAGAGATTTCAGAATCAACATGTCGAGGGTACCGGGAGGAATTTCCGTTCTGCGGTTGTCGCGTGTTCCCATAGTTTATCTATGGGACAGTGTAGGCACGACCCGGCAATCTGTCAATAGAAATTGTGAGAAAGGTGGGTACTAGATCTGGAAGTACGTGACTAACGCGCCTTCTCCGCTTACCGCCGCATCCAGGAAATAGTCCGCCACGCGCAAAGAGTTCCTGGCGCTTTCCACGGCCAGCAGGAATTAGTCAGCAGGCCCTTGCGCGCCCGGAGCATTGAACGGTAGAGGTTGCCGGTCAAACCGGGGATGCTCGCGACCAGAATCGCACAAACACGCACCGCCGGGTCGGCGAGGAGACGCACCGGCGTGCCCGCAGAGGTCACGGTAATTTTTCGCAAAAACGGCGGCTGCATCTAGTCGAAGACCACTGTAATGTCGGTAGCGGCGGAGGTCACGACACAAATCCCGGCGGTGTGACCGGGGCTTACCGGAGAAAGACCTCGGCGCCCCGCTGGAGAACGGCGGCTCCGGCGGCACCCGTAAGAGCGGGAACTACGGCGGGCATGGCGCCGCGGCGCTTCCATTCCCCATGCACTGCGTGGACTCCGAGATATACAAATGTGCCGCCGGCGATGGCGAGAGGGTAGCCCATCCAGGAATTCCCCAGCAACGGAGCGAGCGCCTGACTCGCGGCCCCGCCTGCGAGCGTCACCCCTTCCGACAGCACACACCAGACGAGAGCAGACCAGCGCGACCCGACCGCCGCGCGCAGCAGCGCTCCGAGCGCGATGCCCTCGGGAATCTTATGAAGCAAAAAGGCGAGGGGCAGGGCGAGGTGCAGACCAGACGGGGCGGCGATTTGGGCCGTGACCAGGCTCCAGCCGTCGAGGGTGCTGTGGACTGCTGCCGCGATGACGATGGGGGCCGCGAAACCGTGGAGCGCGGAAGCGCAGTGGTCGTGATCATGATCGTGCGAGCACGAAGGACACACGGGAAACAAGTATCGATTGACGACGCGCACGAGGCCGTATCCGGCGATGAACAAGAGAGGCGCCGCGATCCAACCGGCTCCCGTAAGGGCTTCGGGCAACACACCGAAGAGCGCGAGACTGAGCAGCACGCCGCCGGCAAACGGAACCACTACTCGCGCGGTGCTGCCGTTGCCTTCGAGAAGAACGCCGGCAACTGCGCCTACCAGGGCCGCAGCGGTGGCCACGAGGGCCGCCCCCATGGCGGAGGATGCAAGCAGTGTCAGCACACTCCAATGTAGCGGGTCTGTGACGGCCGGTCTACTCGATGCGCAACGCCTTATTGTGGCCAACGCGTACGAGCTGGCCTTTGAACTTCATTTTTCCGTTAACGATGGCATCTACGGACCGGTGCAGCGGATGATCGAAGATGACCAGGTCACCCTCTTCCAGGTTGAGGAAATCCTCCACGCTGAAGCGCGCCCCCTCCAACCGGCTATCGAACTCGACTACCGCATCACCCAGGAACCGAAGCATGCGCTGCTGTTCGGCTTCACTCGATTCGGCCTTGCGCACCGACCACTGCTGCTCGAATTTCTGGCGCATCATCTTTGAAGACATCCTCATGATCGACCAGAACGGCATGAAGGAGCTGTTGGGAAAGGTCGACCGCAAACTGCTGACCACCGCGCTCAAAGGGACAAGCGAGCAGCTGAGGGATCACTTTTTGAAAGCCATGTCGCAGCGTGGAGCCGATATGTTGCGCGAGGATATGGACGCGCTGGGGCCGGTGAAGCTGCGCGATGTAGAAGCGGCGCAGCAGGAAATTATCGCGGTGATTCGCCAGCTCGAAGCTGATGGCGTATTGAGTCTGAAGGGCGCTGCGCCGGGAGAGCAATATGTCAGTTAGGGCGCAGGTACGCCGCCAATGTAGCGAAGGCGACCCGATCGT
>Ga0070734_10001156_pt1 | contig 41337 bp, 42 predicted proteins | sample Coa_R1_8_FD_66444 | JGI IMG/M metagenome (GOLD analysis project Ga0070734, IMG submission 66444) | Surface soil microbial communities from Centralia Pennsylvania, which are recovering from an underground coalmine fire - Coalmine... | ecosystem: Environmental > Terrestrial > Soil > Unclassified ...
CAACCTGGTTACGCTCTACAAGGTGCTCGGAGGCGGCGCGTAAGCAAGGGCTTCCTCCCGGGTTTCCCATTGTTTTGTACCACGTCTTGTAACAAGCGCCCGAACAGGAGCCCTTCAGCGTGGCGTAAGTTATTGAAAATGGTGGCGGCGCGCGGACTCGAACCGCGGACCTAGGGATTATGAGACGCCATTCCCCGATTCTGAAATGGACGCAAGTGGGTTTAATGTCTGTGATTTAGAAGAGGATGCCCTACCGTGATCTTTGGGTAGCTATTACCCATTTTGAGCGATTTTGAGGAATTTCCTACCTACCGGGTTACCCAGAAAATTGGCCCGCAAAAGCAGTCCCCAAGCGAGTCCCTCGTCAGAGCGGCAGCCGCCGCATCTGGTTGACCCAGTCCTCGGCCTCCGAGACGTGCCAGATTGTGAACAGATCTTCGATCGCATCCCGGATGGGCATCTTTTCCGGAACCAGGATCAGCCCCGCGCACGGCCGGCCTTCCACGAACTGTTGAAACCAGCCGGGCATCGTCCTCACGTCATGAGTGACGATGACGCGCCCCAGCGTGGCGCCAAGATCCAGAACTTGGAGGTCGGACATTCCGTCGGGAATCACACCTTGCGGTAATGCGAAATCGATTGCTGGCTCTCGAAGGAGGAGACCCGCTACGATCCGCTGGTTGAAGTTGGCGTCGGCCAGGAATCGGATTTTCAAGCTTGCCCTGGAGCGGTCTCTTTGGCTTCTCGCAACCGCCTCGCCAGGGATTCGGGAAGGTCGGTCTGCTGGGTCGCCACTTCCTTCCAGAGCCGTTCCTGATCTTTCAGGTACGCCTCGACCTTGTCCTTGTTCTCAAGGTAGAACGTGATGGCACCATAGATCCGGACCAGAGGTCCCGCCAAGGGAAACGACCGCAAAATGGTCTCAGGGGATTCGCCGGCCTTGAAAGCACCGATAATGCTGTCGAGCGCAATCCGCGTGCCAGCGATGTAGTACCCGCCTTCGCGTTCCTCGACGTATTGGGACATGATCCAAGGCTCCGACTTCAGTTTACGAGGAGGCAACTAGCCCAAGCAACTCGGGACAGCCCTGTAAGGCCTAAAAAACGACCGGTAGCGTCCGAAATCTGCATTGACCGTTCCTGTCGATCAGGACCTTCATGCTGTCGGAAGCGGAACCTCGAACTCTTCCACACGCCAGGCTGCATAGGCAAGGGCCTGTCGGATGTCCTCTTTTTCGATATAGGGATATGCGGTCAGAATCTCAGCTGTTGTATGGCCGGAAGCGACGAGCCCGACAATCATGTCCACCGTCACGCGCATTCCGCGCACGCACGGCTTGCCCCCCATCACCGCCGGGTTCCTCGTGATGCGATCCAGTACCATTGCCCTCAATTTTACTCCGGTCGAGCGACCGAACTGCTACCGAATGCGGTCCCCCGACCAGTTTCATTACTTCTCACTAGACCCAAACAGCTCCCAGCGGGACCGCGTAAGGGAGCAATCAACGCGGCGGACGTGTAGAACAGCAGCGCGTATCTCCAAGCTCCGGATATTCAACAGGAACCCCGCTGAGCCTGGACACGAAATCCGCGATCGCCTCGCGCTCCGCCGGATGGGCCTCAGCCAACCCGTTCATGGTTGTCCAGATTGCACCATCTCGAAACCGCAAGTACAAGGCGCGTTCTTTTGACCAACCTCCTCTTGAGTGAGCGCTGGGCGCCGAGTAGTAATACGCGAGGGCAACGCTTTTCACGTCACTGTAGGAGTGACGGCGCTCAGGCATCGGCCACAATGCCTGAGCTACCAGGTGTTCGCCCGTGAACCGGGTGTGGACTGGAATTAGGGAAACTGACAAAGCTGATAAGACCACGGTCCACACGACGAAGGCCTTCCGAAAGAAGCCTTCCAATAAGGGCGATTGCCATGAATCCGGAATTTCACGCTTCAGGACCCGTTTGAACAATCCAGATTTGATCCTGTCGTGAAACAGCACGACCAGACCAAGGCAGGCCATGCAGGGAGGCATAAAAAAGATTATGCGCGACGGACGAAGCACGAATTGCGAAATCTCCCTGCTATCCACGTACCAGTGGTTCGACGTGCTCAGAGCGACATAGCCGAAGTAGGAACCAATCGCGAGCTCAACGAACGCAAATAGGCACTCCGACAGTGAATTGCCACGACGCGGCATCGGGCTCCACGCGACCTCGGCAAGGTCACGGACGCGTTGCCTTCGGCTTTTTTTCTTTCCTCGTGCCGAGGTTCCACAAGCGCAGAATACCATTCAACGGCCGCATCGATTGGCGCGGCAGGACATGTTCGCGAAGTGCCGGCGGCCAAGTGACTATGGCAGACCCCCGGGCAAGCCTGGAGTTCCAAACGTAAAGGCGCGAGTGGTACAACGAAACCGGATGGCACTTTGGCGGAGCGTTGAGCGGTACGTCGCGGTTCTCGTCGTATCGCTGCTCGGCTTCCTGGCGCTGAACGTTTGTTACGGAGTCCTGTTTCCCGGGTGCATTGACTGCCACGCGCATGTAGGCGTGCCGTTCGCACATCTCGACGCCGGAGGCTTCGAGGGAGGCGGCGGCTTAATGTGGTGGGGCGTACTTGCGGACTCGGTAATAGTCCTTGCCACCGCCGTGGCGTTGGTTCGCGCCTTTCAGCACCTACTTTCCCATAAGCCGTCTTGGAGTGGCGAGGCCGTCTATTGTGCTTTCTTGGCCAAGCCTAGATTTTGGAGGTTCGTCAGCGGCGCCACGGCGTTTCTGCCCTTTTGGACGTACTTGGTGGAGTCGGACGCAGTCGAGTTGCTGCGCCGGGCCGGGCGAACAGCCTACATTCACATCCCGATCAGCGCTGGCGAAATGCTCAACGATACCCTGCTCGGCTTCAAGACGCTCGCCGCCAGCGCGAAAGACCGGATTCTGGTGGTCTGGATCAACGAATACTTCGGCCCGGTTTCACGAGACGGGAAGACGTTCAACCAGATGCAGGTGTGATGCGGGAAAGGAAGCTGACGTTTGAAGAGGCGGTCTCTGCGGGAGACTTCGGCCTCATGGACAGGTACCGCCTCGAACGGGTCCGCAGAGAGCTGTTCGAGCAATTGCAACAGATGCCGTTCGCGTGAGGTGCATATGAAAAACGGAGTACCGCAAACACCGTCGCCGGCCACCGATCCGCAACGGAGGCGTTGGCTGAATCTGGAACAACTGCTTTCCGTGCTGCCGCTGAAGAAGAGCCGCATTTACTATCTGGTTCACACGAACCAAATCCCGTATCAGCACATTGGAAGGACGCTGATCTTCGATTATGATGAGATCGCATCCTGGGTAACCAACGGTGGCCAGAGGGCGGAAGGGGCCAATGGGACAAGACATCGCGTATCTTGTGAAGCGTAACGGCGTGTACGCCGCGAAGTTTCAAAAACCAAGCGGCTCCTGGACCATTCGCTTCACACGGAACGCGCCGCCGAAGCCAAACTGCTTTTCGAACAATTCCGGTTTGATCTCCTCCAGAAGAAAGAGCTGGACCTCAACCGGGTGGTTCCGGTTCGCCTGGGTGAACGCGCTTTGCTGCATCTGGCCGACGTGGAGCAGCACCAGGCGCGCAGTTGGCTGGTGAAGCAACGCAACTATCTCAACCATTACATCCTGCCGTTTTTCGGCCCGAAGCGAATGTCGACGGATATTTCCGCCCGCCTGATCGAGGAGTACGTTACTTCGCGCCGCAAGACGGGCCTGAAAGCGACCACAACGAACAAGGAACTTTCGTGCATTAAAGCGATGTTCCGATTCGCCGAGCGGCGGCGGTACATTCTGAATAGTCCAGCCAAGACGGTCCGGCTCTTGCGTGATGACTCCGACGTGCACAGCCGGTTTCTCACCTACGATGAATGCCTACGCCTCGTGAAGGTCGCTGGCGAAGCGCGGCCGGAGCATGGCGTGCGGCTCCATCAATTCAACCACTGGCCGGAGTGGATCATGCTGGCGTGCCATACCGGTCTGCGCCCGGGCGAGCAGGGTACGCTCGAGTTCTCGGACATCGACCCAGTCCACGGATTTCTGACCATCCGCCGGAAGCCTCATTTTCACTTTCATCCGAAAAACTATCAGCTCCGCCGTGTGCCGCTTGCGGACCCCGCACGGATGGCGATCCAGAAGATGGCGGAACTGAAGCACGGGACCTCCGAGTTGGTGTTCCATCGTGTGGACGGATCCAAGTGGGGCGACATTGCGGGTTCGTTCGATTCCCTGGTCGACCGCACCGGGCTGCAGCGAAAAGCACCCGACAACCTGACGATGCATTCCTTGCGGCACACGTTCGCCTCGTGGTGCTCTCTGGGCGGTCTCTCCTTGCGGCGGCTGCAGGCGTTCCTTGGCCATAAAAGCATCACGACCACCGAGCGCTATTCGCATTTGGCAATTCCGGGGTCCATCCCGCATATGCAAGACTCTCCAGCTTCTTGAATGATTTTTTACCCAGTGGGATACCCACGGAGCCTTCCGAAGCCGAAAAACGCGAACGGGAAGAGTTGGAAGTGATTGAAACGATGTGGTGGCGGCGCGCGGACTCGAACCGCGGACCTAGGGATTATGAGACCCTCGCTCTAGCCAGCTGAGCTACGCCGCCCCGAAATTAGGTAAACCCAAGTGTAGCAGAACCGCGGCCACACCCACCCGGTTGTGGAAAAAGCCAGTGCGTCTCATGCGCTGCAATTTGCAGCTATTTCGACAAGTACGTACTGGAACGTCCTATCGAACCAAGCCCTGCCGTTCCAAGCACATCCGCATTTTGCTGCACTTTGGTTCAATCGGTCGTAAGTAATAAATTTCACAAGCCTTGGAAGCGCCCGAACCCGCTGTTTCCCACAATGTTTTCCACACTTCAGTGGATTTGTTTCACTCCTGTGAACCGCCGCCGAAGCGATTCCGGGATCTCGGCTTCGACCTCGCAAAACTCTCCATCATAACGGGTTTCTAGCACGCGCCCAAACTCGTGGAGCAGCGCGAGTTTGCTGCCGTCGCCGGCCGCCAGCCGCAACTTCGTGCGAATCATCGGGTCCACCGGAAGTCGTTCGTCGATCGAACGCAGCAAGCGGTCGACTCCGGCTCCCGTCAGCGCCGAGATCTCAACCGCGCACACCCCGGCGTGGTGTTCTTCGGCACCCAATATCCGCTGGCGCAGGGCATCGATCTCTCCCCCGGCGCGCTCCAGGCGATCGACCTTGTTCATGACAATAATCTGCGGGATCTCGGCAGCGCCGATTTCGCTTAGGACTTCCCGCACATGGGCGACATGTTCAGGAGCGGCCGGCGCCGAGACGTCGATCACATGTAGCACCAGAGCCGCCTCTTTGACTTCCTCCAGTGTGGCGCGGAACGCCTTTACCAATGTCGTGGGCAGATTGCGGATAAATCCGACAGTATCACTCAACAGCACCCGGCGCCGCGATGGCAGCACCAAGGGCCGAACGGTCGGATCCAGTGTCGCGAACATGCGCGCGTCGGTGAGCACACCAGCTTCCGTGAGCCGGTTAAATAAGGTTGATTTTCCCGCGTTGGTATAACCCGCTAACGCCAGTGTCGCCAACGGAACGGCGCTCCGCCGCTGACGATGCAGTGCGCGGCCGGCACGAACGCCCTCGAGTTCGTCCTCCAACTTTTTGATGCGGCGCGCAATGCGGCGGCGATCGGTTTCGAGTTGCGTTTCGCCGGGCCCCCGGGTACCGATGCCACCGCCCAAACGGGACATCTCCGCTCCTCGACCAGTCAGCCGCGGCAGCAGGTAGTTGAGCTGCGCCAATTCCACTTGCAGGCGGCCTTCCCGCGTCCGCGCGCGCGACGCAAAAATGTCGAGGATCAGCTGGGTGCGGTCGATGACTTTAGTGCCGATCGCTTTTTCCAGGTTGCGCTGCTGCGTCGGAGTCAGGTCATGATCGAAGATGACGGCGTCGACTGCCCCGGAACGCACCGCCGCCGCGATTTCCTCAACTTTGCCTTGGCCGATTAGGGTTGCCGCCTCCGGCGCCGTACGCGATTGAATGATGCGCGCTTCCACTGCGCCGCCCGCACTCGCCGCCAGTTCGGCCAGTTCTTCGAGCGATTCCTCGGTGCGCGCCAGGGAGTAGCGCGTGGGCGTGGCGCGCGTTTTCCACTCCAGCCCGACAAGAATCACGCGCTCGCGGGCAGGATTGCGGCCCGGCGTCGGCTAACCCTCCGAGTTTTCCTGGTGCGCCGCCACCGGTGTATTGCTGGAATTGGCCTGGTTGGCCGCCTGCGAACTCCCGGCGTACGCGTGCGCGACCTTCTGGGTCACAACCGTCGAGATCGCATGCTTAAAGATCAGCTGCTCCTGATTGTTCGTTTCCAGCACCAGCGAGTATTTGTCAAAACTCTTAATACGTCCGGAGAGCTTCACACCGCTCATCAGGTAGATGGTCAGAACGATTTTGTCCTTGCGTGCGTTGTTTAAAAAACTGTCTTGTATATTTTGCGCCGGCTTGTCCATTCCGTCCCCCAAAACCCTTGCGGGAAAAAAAACAGTTAATCCAGACTACGGCTAGTAAGCCCTAGTATTGTACACCCATTTCATAGCCGGACGGGGCGTAATGCGCCTCGCTAGGGCTTCAGCGCTTTGACTACGTAGTAGTTGATCGAGGGCGAGACCTGCTTGAACCAGTGCGGGGTGCCGGCCGGGATGACGATCACATCCCCCTTGACGAGGTGGTGGGTTTCACCACCCTTGATGTCGGCGCCGCGCCACTGCCCGGGACCCGAGTTTTTGCCGCCCACCATGGCGCCGCCGGTAATGAGGGTCGCGCTTCCCTCGATGACATAGAAGACATCCGTTTCTTTGTCATGCACTTCGACCTGGCCAGGGCCGGCGCGGTGCGAGCCGAGAACGATCAGGTCGGGCGCCTTCACCAGATCGCCTCCTTTGCTGATGGCCTCGGCGACTTTATCATGAGGGATATAGGTTACGCCGGCCGCGTTCAGGCAGATGGCCGTGACCGCGAGCATCATCATCCATGTGAAGATGTTCCTCTGCATTGCTTCGCTCCTGTGCAAGCTGAGGGCAGTATATCAATCTAAACAGGAGCGGGATGCCAGTGCGGGTGTCGACACGCCTTGACATGGATCATGAGCTTGGCGATTCTAGTGAAACATTGATGGCTTCGCAGGAGAACAGCGTGCGAAAAAAGGGCGACTTGGCGAGGATTCTGTCGCGGCGGAGGTGGGTGGCCGAAACCGCGGCGGGAGGACTGGCCGCGCTGGCGCGGGCGGCGGTGGTGCAAACCGATTTTTCTTCTTTGCCGCCGTACGGAAACGGGACGCTGCCGGCGGGCATCCGGGCGCGGCACATCGCCAATGTGAACGGCCTGAGGGTACATGTGCTGGAGGCTGGTTACGAAACGGCGGGGCGGCCGGCTGTATTGTTGCTGCACGGATTTCCGGAGCTGGCGTATAGCTGGCGCAAAGTGATGCCCGCTTTGGCGGAGGCGGGATACTACGCGATCGCACCCGACCTGCGCGGCTACGGACGCACAACCGGCTGGGACGATTCCTATGACGCCGACCCGGACGCGTTCCGCATTCTCAATATGACGCGCGACGCGCTGGGGCTGGTGTACGCGCTGGGATATCGATCAGTGGCGATGGTGGTTGGGCACGATGCCGGAGCGCCGGTGGCGGCGTGGTCCGCGCTCATCCGGCCCGATGTCTTTCGTTCGGTGACGATCATGAGTTCGCCGTTCGAAGGCCCGCCCGCAGTGCCATTCAACTCGGCGAATGGCGCCGCCCTGCCGCGGCCGGCCCTTACCGACGACGAACTGGACGCGGAACTGGCGAAGCTGAACCCGCCGCGCAAATACTACCAGAATTACCAGCGCACACGCGGGGCGAATGACGACATGCTCCGCGCACAGCAGGGCTTGCATGCGTTCTTTCGCGCGTATTACTACTACAAGAGCGCGGATTACAAAGGAAACCGGCCGCATCCACTGAAGGCGCGCACGGCCGAGGAGATGGCGCAGATTCCGACTTACTATGTGATGGAAAAGGATAAAGGAATGGCGGCGACTGTGGCCTCACACATGCCGCCGCCGGAGTACATCGCGAATTGCAAATGGCTGACCGAAGCCGAGGTCGAGGTATACGCGACCGAATACCGCAGGACCGGGTTCAACGGGGCGCTGCAGGGATATCGGGTGCGGCGGGGCTCCGATCCGAAAAGTCTCGCGGAGATGCGGACGTTTGCAGGGCGCGCGATCGATGTTCCGTCGCAGTTCATTGCCGGGAAAAGCGATTGGGGCGTGTATCAGACACCGGGGGCAGTGGACAAGATGCGAACGACGGCCTGCAGCCATATGGCCGGATTCCATTTGATCGACGGCGCCGGACACTGGGCGCAACAGGAGCAGCCGGAACAGGTGGGCGGGCTCCTGGTGAAATTCTTGCGGGGCTAAGCGAACCGGCGGCCTCGCGACAGCCGCTTACTTCGTGACTACGACAATCGAAAAGGAATCGGGCACCATCTTTCCTCCATAGCCGGCTACTCCTGCCCTTGGCGGGCCGGTGGGAGGCAGAAAATCCGCGGCGAGCAGCAGGATGCGGCCGGTCTTACTATCCCACACCATCTGTTTGGCGCTTTCCTTGGTCTGCACGGTCTGCTCGATCGCGAAACTGGTGGGAGTCTTTTCCTTAATAATAGCGAGCGTCCCATCGATCTGGGCACTATAGGCTTCATTCGTCACCGGATTGAAAATGGCGGAGTCGGCGGTGGATCCAATGGGCAGAGCGTCCAGGATCTTTCCATCTGCGGCACTGAGGATCATCATCATCTGCGGCGCGCGGCAGCCGGCGAACAGAATGCCGTTCTTTGCGTCGATCGCCAGTCCGGAACACCTTCCCCCTTTGGGCGCGACGCTGTAACGCGCGGCTACCGTGAGAGCCTTGGCATCTATGACGGCGATGTCGTTTTTATCTCTGACATCGACGTAAACCCGGCCCTTCCGGTCCGTGGCGGCCTGCTCGGGCTCACCGCCCAGATCAATCGTGCCCAGAACCGAGCCATCCACCGCGTTGATGGCGGTTGCGTTCGGAGCGACATGGCTGAAGACGAAAACACGTTCGGTAAACGGGTCGAACAGAATGGCATCGGGGCGGCCTTGGACGTCGATGGTTTTGATGGTCTTCAGAGTCTTGGCGTCCCACATCACGACGGGTTGACTGCTGGCGAAACCGTGCCCGGATTTCGGATCGACCACGACGCCGTTCGCCGCCGCGTCCGGGATCTCGCCCGCCGGCTCCAGCGTGTCCAGATCAAAAACGGTAATTCGGCCGGGGCCTTTGCGGGGAATGTACAACCGGCGGCTCTCGACGTCTGCAAAAGCCGTATCGAACGTGCCTTCGCCACCAACTTTTACCACTTTGGAAACCTTGTAGGGCCCCTCTGCCAAAAGACGCTGCGGCAGTCCGGTAGCCAGGGAGACCAGTACACCGGCCAACAGGCAAGCTTTTCGCATCGCGCCACCTCCGCGCCTATTCTACTAAGCTTCAACGGCAATCACGACGGAGCCAAGCTCGCCGGAATGACCGCCGGCGTGATCCGCGTCAACTCGGGATTAAGCGTAGAGTCCCTGCAAGCGGAACCACCAGACTTGTTACCTCAGATGCGGGACTGAAGCCCGGATTATTTCAGCTTGATTTCACCGGTCTCGCCGCTGATTTGAATCTTCGTGCCGAACGGTTTTGAGAGATCGGCCAGACGCTCGAGAATATAACCGGCGCGGGCTCCCGTGGCGGGCGCGGGCAGGCCGCGGGTGTGGAGGAATTGATTGTCGGCGTACGCGTTGTGGATATCGGGCTGGCCTTCTCCGATGTAGTTCAGCACGATCGGACGCAATGAGATTGAGGTGAGATTGCGTCCCTGAAATTGGACGTAGGCAACCGCGCTTTCCCAACTCATCGGTTCGTCGATGTAGGTGAGCGTGGGCGGCACGTTGTAGATGAAGTTGCCGAGATCGTAAAAAATCGGCTTGCCGTGATAGATTTCGATTCCGTGAAGCAGAGGCGCGCCATGCATGACGATGATGTCGGCGCCGGCATCGATCTCCGCATGCGTCCACTTCTTGAGCCAATCATTCGGGGCGAGGCGTTCCGGCATGCCTTCGGTGAAAATGTTCGTGAACGAGTGATTGCTGAAGACGTGATTGTGCTGATAGACGATCACGAGGTCGGCCTGTTTGCGGGCATCGCGAATGCTTTGGAGGATGCGCTGCGCGTCCGTGGGGTTCGGCGTGTTGGGAGGCGCGCCGGGAAGATCGGCGCTGGCCTCATTTTCTTTGTCACCGGCTTCGACACGCAGCTCATTTACACCGGGACGGTCCGCCGCGGCACTGGCGCCGGGGCCAATGAGGCCGGATGCGCTGGCAATCAACGCGATGGTGCCCTTCGAAGTGCGCAAGTAGCCGGCAGCGGCGGCTTCGGCCAAATTATTTCCGGTTCCGGCATGAACGATTTTGCGGCTGTCGGCTTCGCGGATGGTGTTCTGAATACCGGGGACTTTCAAGTCGAAGGCATGATTACCGGAAAAGGCCATCAAGTTAAATCCGAAGGTTCGCAGGGCATCGAGAGCGTCGGGCGGCGCGAGAAAGCCGCGGCCTTCACTGACCGACTGGCCCTTTTCGGCGACCGCGGCTTCGAAATTGGTGAAGACGACGTCGCCTTTGAGCAGCGACTGGATCGCGGGCACAGATTTCGGCGCGGTCTCGCGGAGATCGGAGCGGATCATGGATTGTCCGGCGAGCGTGACCGTGAGGGAATTTGGGCCTTGGGCCGCGGCTACAGTGCAGATACCGGCGGAGAGGAGCAGCAGTGTGTTTCGGGTAGTGCTGGACATTAGTAGCCCAGTTTATCCGATTCGAAGCACAGAAGATGTCCGGCTTTAGGTTTTCGAAACGTACGCTTCGGAATTCGGGGAAGGTTTGTTCGGAGGAAAGGAGTTAGCCCGGCGAGTCCGATTGGTACAAAGCGGAGCGCCTCACGGGCCGCCGGATCCACTGGAATGCGGCGCCGAGATGCTCTCACGACTCTATTGTACGCCGCGCCCTGTGCCGGCCCGACCTCGGAGAGACGGATTTCCGGCGCAAGCGACTGGTGTGGCGGCAGATGGAAAATGTCATCCGGCTGTCACCGGGAAAACCGGCGGTCTACAAGGCGCCCTCGCCGCGCTCCTGGTTGCGGATGCGGATGGCATCGGCGACGTCGTAAACAAAGATTTTTCCATCACCGATCTTGCCGGTGCGGGCAGCGCCGGAAAGAGCTTTGATGACATCTTCGGACCGGGCGGCGGGCACGACCAGTTCCATTTTCAGCTTGGGCAGCAGGTCCACGCTGTATTCCTGGCCGCGATAGACTTCGGTGTGGCCTTTCTGCCGGCCGTGACCGCGCACCTCGCTAATGGTCATGCCATCGATGCCCAAGTCCTGCAGACTCTTCTTGACTTCGTCCAGTTTAAACGGTTGTATGATGGCTTCGATTTTTTTCATCAGGATCTCCCGTATTCAGCGCCCTCGTTCAGCACGTTCAGATAGTGGGTCACGGCCTCGCGCAGCAACGCCGAGAGGAGCTGGTTCGGCTCACCGGCGATCTTCCGGCGCGCCGACTCATGAATGAGTCTCTCGTATGCGGCCGGCGGAAGCGTGATGGTGACTTTCCGGAATTTGCCTCGTTCTCCATGCGGCGGATTTGGATCTTCCGCTCTGTTGTCGCAGTAAAGCTCCATCAGGGAACCCTCCGAGATTTTGAGTTGCAGCTGCGGACAGCGCGGAGGAGGCCGCGCGCGGCGGCCTCCGGAGCGCCCGGTATTTACGAGATGCCCCTCTCGGCAGCCGGGGCGTTGAGCGAGATTCCGGGTTGGTGCGCCAGTTTGCCCGAGGCTTCCAGCACGACGGCGGCCGGCTTGCCGAGGGACGAAATCACGTACTCGGGATAAGCGGAGATGCCGTGTTCGTGAAGATCGAGTCCCATGGTTTCGCCTTCGGCCGAGACACGCAACAGTCCGGTCGCGTTGACGGCATACATCAGCGCGAGCGCCACGACGAAGGTGCTCAGCGTGATGGTGGCGCTGCCGATTGCCTGCGCGGCCAGCAAGGTTGTTCCGCCGCCGTAAAACAGTCCCTTCAGCGCCGAGCTGGCGTCGGCGCCAAACGGGCCGGCGGCTCCGTACTGGCCCGTGGCGAATAAGCCGAGCGACAACGTCCCCCAGATGCCGCAGAATCCATGCACCGGGACGGCGCCGATGGGATCATCGATCCGCAACCATTCCAGCACCTCGACTCCGTAGACCACGACGACACCGGCAACTCCGCCGAGGAGGATGGCGCCGGTCGGGCTTACCCAGTAACAGGGACACGTGATCGCGACGAGGCCGGCCAGGAAGCCATTGACGGTGAAGCTCAGATCCCAGACTTTGCTCATCATGTAGGCGACGATCATCGCGATCAGACCGCCCGAGCAGGCGGCGAGCGTGGTGTTCGCGGCGACGCGTCCGATGCCTTCGAAGTCCATCGCAGAGAGCGTGCTGCCGGGGTTGAACCCGTACCAGCCGAACCATAGGATCAAACCGCCCGAAGCTGCGATGGTAAGATCATGCGGCAGCATGGGCCCGCCGCCATCCCGTTTGAACCGGCGTCCCAGGCGCGGTCCGAGCACGATCGAGCCGGCCAGGGCGATGAAGCCGCCAATCGTGTGGACGACGGTGGAACCGGCGAAGTCGTGAAAGCTCTGTCCGAGCGATGGTAGAAAGTTTCCCATGCTGCCCATAGTGGCGAGAAAGCCGTCCGGACCCCAAGCCCAGTGCCCGATGATCGGGTAGATGAACCCGGAGACTCCCACGCTATAGATCAGATCGCCTAGGAACCCCGTGCGACCGATCATAGCGCCCGAGGTTATGGTGGAGCAGGTATCGGCGAACGCAAACTGAAACAGCCAGAAGGCCAGGAACGCGACGCCGGTGGTTTCGTAGGTGGCCGGTGCCCCTTGCAGGAAGAACCAGTGATAGCCGATCAGGCCGTTACCATGGCTGAACATGAACGAGAACCCGAACGCGTAGAACAGCAGTCCGCAGAGGCAGGTGTCGACGATGCACTCCATCAAAACGTTGACGGTCTCGCGCGACCGGCAGAATCCGGCTTCGAGCATAGTGAACCCCACCTGCATGCCGAACACAAGAAACGCCGCGACCAGCGTCCACACCGTATTGATCGGATTCACGATGTCGTTACCCTTCAGATTCGGATCGGCCGCGAAGACCCGGAAACCGATTAAATCGGGATTCACAAACAGGGCCGCGATCAACAACAAGCCGATCGCGATAAATTTGCCGGTCAGCAGAATCGTGCCGTAGCGGCGCCACTCGCGGTCGCGCAGCCGGTTCCGGAGCCGGGACAATTTCCTCGATAGCGTCAATCTCTCATTCATATAAGCTTCGTTCCTCCAGACGTGAATTCCTCGTATCTCGCGCTCTTTTGAGTAAGTGGTCGTTAGCATTCACCGGAGATCCGGTGGATGAAATTATGTCGAAGCAATCGCTCTGAGTCGGCGTGGGTGTTGCTTAAGATCCAGGACCAATGGATCAGGTGCGGCTGGCGGAACGGGGCAAGCTGCGGATCGGGGCCGAAACCGAAGTCTACAAGTAAATGCAAAGGGCGTCCAATCAAATATTTGGATTTACGATTAAACAATTTCCGATCTTTATGACCGAATGGAACCGCGCATAGCCAGTCGATCGCTGAAATTGTCTGGAAATCAAAGGCCGACCGCGTGCCGCCCGGATGCTGAGATGGCTGGGGCAGCCTTTCTATCGGCCTACCTTTACCTATCTTTTGATCCCGACAACCTATCCAATGGTCTATCGCGGGGGATCTGATGCGGTTCCCCGTTGACTCGGGAAACAGTTCCCTTACAATAAGCCAATGTCACGCAGGAACTGGACGCAGCGATGGGGCCAGATGAGTGACAGCGATCTGGAAAGCGCCGCCCGCTATTACCTTTGGCTCGCCAAGAGCTTTCCGGAGATGCAGATTCACCGGCTGGATGAAATCGTCGCGGAAGCCAGCCGTCGCGGAAAGCCCGAAATAGTCGAATATGCTCGGGCTGCTGTTCATACCAGTCAGGCCAACGGTTAGTCCACGTCGATGCCGCGCCCACCGGTACAGAAAAGTAATCAGTGACTTACCCGGATAAGAACGTGAAGACGGCCACACGCCTGCAACCCGAGCGATCCAACACCGCCAAAGTAGTGGTCGCCACCACCGTTGCGCTTTCGTTTATCTCTTTCTGGCGCGCCTCCGCTGTGGTTTTGAGCGATCTCGCCTCCTCGGCGTTTTACGCCGGCGGCATCGCTGAACACGCCATCGGCAAGAGCGCTCCGTGGTTCATCCTCGGGGTAATGCTGTTCAGCTTTGCGGTGCGATCGGTCTACCTGGAATCATGCAGCATGTTCGTGCGGGGCGGCGTGTACGTGGTCGTGCGCGACGCGATGAATCATTTCATGGCACGGCTCTCGGTATCCGCGCTCATTTTCGATTACATTCTGACAGGGCCGATCAGCGTGGTCAGCGCGGGGCAATATCTCGGACACCTGCTGAATGAAATCTCGGGGCTGACACACATCGGGCACGCGATCAGCACCAACCTGTTTTCCGCAGTGTTCGGCGTGGCGGTGACGCTTTACTTCTGGTGGAACAACATCAAAGGCATCCATGAATCGAGCGGCAAGGCGCTCCGCATCATGCAGATCACCACGATCATGGTGGTGGCATTCCTGATCTGGTGCCCGATCACGATCCTGCTGCGCGGAAACGTGCAGATTCCCCCAGCTCCGCTGCCGCGCAATCTCGAATTCAGCCAGGATGCGCTCGGCTGGTTCCGCGGCACGTTCTGGCCGCAGATCGGCGCGATCGCCGTGATTGTCGCGTTCGGACACTCGCTGCTGTCGATGAGCGGCTTCGAAACGCTGGCGCAGGTTTATCGTGAAATCGCGTATCCCAAGCTGAAGAATCTGAAATACACCGGAAACATCGTCTGCATTTACGCGGTATTCTGCACCGGGGTGATCACGCTTTTCGCCGGCATGATCATTCCTGACGCCGTTCGCGGGCAATATGTCGATAACCTGCTGGGCGGACTAACCAGCCACCTGGCGGGCCCGGCGGCGTTGCGGCTGCTGTTTCACGTCTTTGTAGTGATCGTGGGCGTGCTGATTCTTTCGGGCGCGGTGAATACGTCGATGATCGGCGCCAACGGAGTGATGAACCGGCTCGCCGAGGACCGCGTTCTGCTGGATTGGTTCCGGCGGCCCCATAAGCGATATGGCACGACGTCGCGGATCATCAACCTGATCACGCTGCTGCAACTGGGCACGATCGTAATGAGCGGCGGCGACGTCAACCTGCTCGGTGAAGCCTACGCATTCGGAGTGGTGTGGAGCTTCTTCCTGAAATCATTGGGGGTCACGGTGCTGCGCTTCAAGCGGCACGACCAGGAATATAAGACACCGATCAATTTCTGGATTGGGAAGACGGAAATCCCTGTCGGACTCCTGGTCACAACGCTGGTGCTCGGCGTGGTCGCGATTGCCAACTTATTCACGAAACAGATCGCCACAATTTACGGCGTCAGTTTTACGATTGGTCTGTTCGCGGTATTCACGATTTCCGAGGTCATCAATAAGAAGAAAGTGGATGCCAAGAGAGCGGGGTTGGAGGAGTTCAATCTCGACATGCGACCGGATGTCGACGCGGGGGGCATCCACGCGCGGCCAGGCTGCGTGCTGGTGGCGGTGCGGGACTATGGCCGGATGTCGCATCTGCAGAGCGTGCTGGAGAAAACGAACCTGCGGCGGCACGACATCGTGGTGATGACGGTGCGCCCCATCTCCTCCGGAGCCGGGGAATACGAGCTTTCCGATCAACAACTGTTTTCCGATTACGAGCGCCAACTGCTTACCGGCGTGGTAACGATGGCGGAGAAGGCGGGCAAAACCGTCGATTTGCTGGTGGTGCCGGGAGTGGATCCATTCGACGCCATGGTGCAGACGGCCACCAAGCTCCAGGCGTCGCGCCTGGTGACGGGCGTTTCGGCGCGGATGGACTCGGAAGAACTGGCGCGGCGAATCGGCATGGCCTGGGAGAAACTTCCCGAACCACGGCATCCTTTTTCGCTCGAGATCATTTCGCTGGGGCGGCCATCGGTGTATGTGAATCTCGGACCGCACCCGCCGCGGCTATGGCCGGAGGATCTGGACCGTACTCACGACATCTGGCTGCGATTGCAGCAGAATTTCGGCAGCAAACTGCACCACCGGGACGTGGTCGGCGTGGCGCTGCGGCGGCTGCAGCAAGATCTCGAAAGCGAACGCCGCCACGACGTACTGACGGATCTGGAACGGGAGCTGCGGCGATCGTGACCGCGAATTGCCCGCGGTCGGCTGACGCATCTATCTTGATAGTGTGATCGCGTTTTTCCTGAAGGCCGACCGGACGCAGGTGCTTTCCCTGGCGGGGCTGTCGATCGTGCTGATCGCGCTGGCGGATTGGGCGGTGGGCACGCGCGCCTCGCTGGGGCTGCTCTACATCATCCCCATGATGATGGGCGCCACGGTGCTGGCGCCGCGGCAAACGGCGCTGCTGGCGCTGGCCTGTTCGGCGCTGCGCGCATTTTTCGATCTTCCGCACCCGCAAACGCTGGAGCTGCTGCTGCGCTTCGTGTTCGCCTTTCTCGCGTATACCGGCCTCGGCTTATTCGTAACTGCCCTGATCCGGAACCGGGAACTGGCGGTGCGGCACCTGGCCGACGTGCGCCGCGAGCAGGGATTGCGCCGTGAAGCCGAAGAACAGCTGAAGCTTCTGGCGGAAAGCAGTCCGGCTGCGATCCTGACCATCGATGCGGGAGGCAAAGTCCTGGCCGCGAACAAAGCCGCCGACACCCTCTTCTCGATTCCGCAGGATCAATCGCTGCGGGGCCGGGGGATCGGCATCTATTTGCCGGTGCTGGCGGATGCCTTGCAATACCAAAACGGGCTGGAGGGGCTGCGCACGGCGGCGCAGTGCCAAGGCCGCCGCGAAAATGGCGAGCTATTCCTGGCGCATACCTGGTTCTCGTCCTACAGCGCGACGGAGGGGCCGCGGCTCGCCGCAATTGTGGTGGATTCCTCGGAGGAGATGCGCGACCGCGAAGAACAAGCGCTGCAGCAGCTTCTGAAAGGGAACCGCATCGCGGCGGCAGCCGTGTCGCACGAAGTGAGAAACCTGTGCAGCGCGATTTCGCTGGTGTGTGAAAATCTCAGCGAGAAGCACCGGCTCTCGCCGGACGAAGATTTGCAAGCCCTGGTCAACCTGGTGGGCGGACTGGAGCGGATCGCGTCGATGGATCTGCACGGCCGCGCTCCGGACGTGGAGGCGATCGCGCTGCAGGATGTGCTCGACGACCTGCGGATCGTGATCGAGCCGGATTGGCGAGAGATTAACGGGACTGTCACTTGGGACCTGCCGCTGCCGATGCCGGTGGTGGTGGCCGAGCGCCATGGTTTGCTGCAGGCTTTTCTGAATCTGGCGCAGAACAGCCATCGCGCGGTCCACGATGGTCCGGCGCGGAAACTCTGCGTTTCCGTTTCGGTTGAGGAACAGACTGCCCGGATCCGCTTCCGGGACAGCGGTCCCGGCATCACGGCGCCGGAGCATCTGTTTGAACCGTTCCAACCGGGTTCCGACGGCACGGGCCTCGGCTTGTATGTCTCCCGAGCCGTGGTCCGAAGCTACGGCGGAGAGTTGCGGTATGAGCCGCAGGAGTCCGGGTCCTGTTTTACAGTAGAAGTTCAGACCGCATAGGGAGGGTCCTTGGGTAGTATCCCGGTTCCAGCCATTCCGCTGCTGGTGGTAGATGATCATCAAATGTTCCGGGAGGGCCTGGCGCGCGTCATCGAGAAAGAGCCGGACCTCAAGCTGGTCGGACAATGCGCCTCGGCCAGCGAAGCGCTCGCGGCGCTGAAAGGGACGGGCGCGACGGTAGTGCTGCTGGACGTCGACCTCGGCTCGGAACGCGCTCTCGACTTCGTCACACAAGCCCGCCGGCAGGGATTTGACGGAAAGGTGCTCATTGTCACGGCCGGCATCAGCGATCAGGAAGCGGTCCAGCTGGTGCAGGCCGGCGTTTCCGGAATTCTGCACAAGCATCATTCCACGCACCTGTTGTGTGAGACGATCCGAAAAATTTCCGCGGGCGAGGTTTGCCTCGAGAACGCCTATCTTGGTCCGCTGTTTCGCTCGGTGGACCGCAGCCGCACACCGAACAGGCCCAAACTGACGGACCGGGACAAGATTGTCCTGCGGCTAATCTTCCAAGGGTTGACTAATCGCGAAATCGCCGACCGCCTCGAGATTTCGGAGGGGGCGGTCAAAGCCTCTTTGCGGCAGGTCTTCGGCAAATTGAAAGTGCGGACGCGGGCGCAACTGGTGAAGGTCGCGCTGGAACAGTACCGTGATCAGCTCTGAGCGGACGGTGGTGCGGAGCAGCGCGTTTCACGGCGTATTCGCGTTTGCACTGGCGATCGGGTGTGTTTGCGCGCAAGATCGGGCGGCTGTCCAGGCGATCGATCTGGATGAACCGGCCCCGTTGGACCGCGTGGTCCGCGTGCTGGCAACGAAACGCGTGGTATTCGTCGGCGAGACCCACGACCGGTACGATCATCACTTGAATCAGCTGGAGATCATCCGGCGGCTGCACGAGCTCGATCCCAAGCTGGCAATCGGAATCGAATACTTTCCGCAAAGCGACCAGCCGGCGGTGGACGATTACCTCGCCGGGCGAATTACGGAAAATCAATTTTTAAGGGCGGTGAATTATTTCCGTACCTGGGGTTACGATTACCGCCTCTATGCGCCGATATTTCGATTTGCGCGCGAGCAGCGGATTCCCGTGCGCGCGCTGAACGTGGCCGCCAGCCTGACATCGGCGGTGGCGAAGGCCGGGATTGCGGCGCTTTCCGAACAGCAACGCGCTTCCCTGCCGCACGAGATCGAGCCGGCGGACGCGGCATATAAAGCGCGGCTGCGCGCGGCCTTTGAGGAACACCAGGCACTCAAGCCGGATGCCTTTGACCATTTCGTGGAAGCGCAACTGGTGTGGGACGAGGGCATGGCGGCGAACGCGGCGGCCTATCTGAGCGCGAACGAGGGGCGGATGGTGATCCTGGCCGGCGCCGGGCACCTGGTATTTGGCTCGGGCATTCCCAAGCGGCTGGAGCGGCGAACGCACGATACGTATGCGATTGTCCTGAGCAGCGGCATCGAAGTGGAACCGCAGGTTGCCGATTATATTTTGTTGAGCAAGAAAGCAGAGCTTCCACCGGCCGGGGCCCTCGGCGCGAGCTTGAAAGACGAAAACGGGGAGTGCCGGGTGAGCTCTCTGGTCCCGGCAGGAGGCGCGGCGAAGGCGGGGATGCGAAAAGGGGACGTGCTGGTCTCAGCAGGCGGGGAAGCGGTGAAGACGGTAAACGATGCGCGCGTGGCGCTTTGGGATAAGAAACCCGGAGACCGCGTCCGGGTTTCGGTTTGGCGCGGGCGGCGGAGGGGTTTGGAATTCGAGGTCGAGCTCGGCGCGGCGATGAAAGGTGGAGCGAGGCCCTTGCCCTGAGTGGCGCGGCGTCAGCTCAAGAATTCCACATCGACCCAATCTCCATCTTTGAGTTGATAGGCATCGCGCAAGCGGATGTCGGCAGCAATCTCAATGATATTTCGCGAGTGGTGGCCGGTGCCGTGTTCGTTGGCGTCGGTGCGCAACAGGAATGCCGGGCGGTCGAAGATCCGGCAGGGGACGATGCTGACGGAGACGGTGCCACCATATTCCTGCGCTTCTAGGCGGATTACCCGCGGGGGGAGTGAATACGGCGCGGGGAGTTCGAGATTGAGAGTACCGGGATACAGCCGCATACCGGTCTTCTGCTCATAGAAAGCACTCAACCGATCGATCCAAAACCCGAAACTGGAGAGACCGGTGACGACCCTACCGCGGAGGCGGGAGCCGGATTCCATCACTTGACCAGGAGGTGCGTGGTGTCGCGCTCGTTTTCGTTGCAGATGAAATCGAGCAGGTCGGTGTTCAGAGTGATGATCTGGTTCAGCGTGATGGTCCACGGGCGCGTGTAGGCTTTGGGATCTTCGACGGTGATCGCGATCTGCATGCGGCCGAAATTCTGGCGGTGGAAGCGCTCGGTCAACCTGGCGGCGTCGGTGAGGGGGTTGCCGGTACTGTCGAGCCAGAGGCCGTCACGGAAGCCGATGGTTTGGACAACCAGAGTGTCGCCTTGCCATTTGCCGCTGGAGTAGCCGTTCCAGGAGGGATTGGGATCGACAGGCAACGGGCGGCCATCGGTGAAGATCTGGCGGTAGCTGGCGTTGAGCTCGTTGAGAATCACGAGGAGGCCGGGAGTCTGGACCATCTTACGCGGCGTCGACCAGGTGTGTAAGCGCACGGGACCGACGGGGAGGCAGTAGGAGAGGGGATCGTGCAGGCGGAGTTGGGCACGGCGTTGATTGACGAGGTCGGCAGCCCAGGGTTGATAGGGCAAGCCGCCTTTCAGACTGAAGCCGATGTTCGCGAACTCTTCGGCGGTGGGTTCGCAGCCGGGGAAATTCGGCGTTGCGTCGCGGCGGGGCTCGGTGAGCCAGAGGCCGGAGAGGTCGGGCTTGCCATCGGACGCGCGCGGACAGGCGGCGGCGAGATTGGGCTTGCCATCGGCGGTGTGGGGAACGCCGGCGGTGGGATAATCGATCCACTGGGCAGGCAACGGAGAGAGCAGCAGGCTGAAAAGGACCGCGCGAAGACTCATCAACGGAAACGGCATCCTGCCTCCTGATGCAGTATACTCCGGCGCGGATTTGGAGGGCAGGCCGGAGACCTGCCCGCCGATCAAGCGGACGTGGCGGCAGGGGCTTCGTAAAGCTGGCGGATTTCGGTTTCGCCGCCGCCGGCCACCTGCAGGAAGTGTTTCGTAAGTTCGATCGCTTCCTGCTTATCGGCCGCCCGAATGATGGCGAATCCGCCGACCAGTTCGCGGGTTTCGGCAAAGGGGCCGTCGGTTACGGTGAACTGCCCGCCGGCAAGGCTGACGCGCGCGCCCAACTCGCTGGGCAGACAGCCTTCGGTGCTGAGCAGCCAGCCCGCCTGGAGCCCTTCTTCAATCAGCTTACCCATTGTGGCCATTCCCTCCGGGGTGGGAGGACCGGCGGGTTTGCCCGGTTTGTACAAGCATAAGAATCGCATGGTGATTTTCCTTTCCTCTGAATATCGGCGAGCCGGATGCCGGCTCTACTGGTATATCGAACGGGGGAAGGCGCAATCGACAGCCGGCAGATTTTATTTTCAGCTAATCAGGGCCTGGTACGCGAGGAGCTGGAAATCCTTGGAGACCGGCTCCAGGCAGACCATGAACTGGCTCATGAAGATTCCGATCAGCTCCTCTTTTGGGTCGACCCAGTAGTGAGTCGTGGCAGCGCCGGCCCAGCCAAACTCGCCGGCCGAACCGGGGAGAGCGGACTCGGCAACATCCAGTAGGACGCGCGAGCCGAGGCCGAACCCATAGCCGGGAAGTGGAATCACTCCGACACTGAACGGAAGCAGACTAGGAGGCAGATGATTGGTGTGCATCAGATCCACGATTTTGGGGCCGAGGACGCGTTCGCCGGAGAGCGCGCCGCGATTGAGCAGCATCTGGGCGAAGCGGAAGTAGTCCGTGGCAGTGGAGAACAAGCCATAACCGCCGCGCGCGAAAGTAGTCGTGTTGCCAGTGGGATAGGTTTTGGACACGTCGACCGGCAGGTTGCGCCCCTCGGCGGCAGCCTGAATAATCCCGCTGAACCGGTTGAGCAAAATATCGGGATGGCCGTACATGCCGGCGACGCGGGAGCGATCGGATTCGCGGACCGAAAACCCGGTGTTCGTCATCCCGAGCGGGCCGAAGATGCGCGTTTGCAGGAAGTCCTGGAGCGGCTGGCCGGATAGGACTTCGATCAGATGGCCGAGCACGTCGATGGACATGCTGTAGTGCCACTTCGTCCCGGGCTGGTAAGCCAGCGGCAAGCGCGCCAGCTCGTTCACGATTGCCTGCAGGGAGCGATCGGCATTGCCGAGATCAGCATCCTGATACATGGCGCTGACGGGCGTATCTTCCAGGAAGTTGTAGGTGAGGCCGGAGGTGTGGGTGAACAGGTCGCGGATGAGGACCGGACGCACGGGATCGGCCAAAGGTTTTCCGTCGCCGGCCCAGACCTTGACCTTGGCGAAAGCGGGGAGGAACCTGGCGACGGGCTCGAACAGATGGAAGCGGCCTTCTTCGTAGAGCGTCATCAGGGCAGTGCACACGACCGGCTTGGTCATGGAGTAGACGCGGAAGATGGTATCGGCGGACATGGGGGCCCGGGTGGTCTTGTCGCGAGCGCCGACCTGTTCGAAATGGACGATCTGGCCACGGCGCGCCAGCAGCGTGGAGATGCCGGCGAATTTGCCGCTGTCGACATAAGCCTGCATGGCCGGCTTGATGCGAGCGAGGCGTTGTGAGCTGAAGCCGACGGCTTCAGGAACCGGAGTGTCGAGTGCGGGTGTCAAAGCATGAGTATCGTATCATGCACGGCCGCGCGGGGCATGCCTATGGCTTTGGCGGTTCCGCGCGGGCAAATTTGAAATCACCGCACGGAGTGTGGAGCAGGAAGACCGAGAGCGCGCCTTTATCGTCCTTGACGAAATCCATCGGGAAGCCGCCTGGGAAGTAGAAGCTGGTCTCGGTAAGAGTGGTCAAGGGAACGGCGCCCTTGCCGCCGATGGAGAACGTGAGCTGGCCGCCGGCCACGCTAATCACCGCCTTCATCTTCGGTTCCTGGGACTGGTAGTCTCCGGCGTAGCGCGACAGCACTTCAGACGATACTTTCACATCGCCCTTCACTTCGTCGCTGGCATTGCCGACCAGGTGCGCGGAGTCGCGTTCATTCTCGTTGCAAACGTACTCGAGCATCTCGGTATCGGGAACATAATTGACGCCGAGGTTCAGGGTGATGGGTTTCGTAAAGGTTTTGGGGTCGTCCAGCGTCAGCTGAAGCTGCATGTGGCCGAAGTCGCGGCGCTGAAAACGTTCGATGACGCGGAGGTCTTCGGTGTGCGGATGACCGGCGAAATCCAGCCAGGTGCGATCGTTGAACCCGGCGGATTCGACTACGAGCGTGTCGCCGTCCCAGTGGCCGACGGAGTAGCCCCACCAGGTGGGATTGGGGTCTTTGGGAAGCTCACGGCCATCGGTAAAGATCTGGCGGTAGGCGCCGGTTCCATACAGAATGCCGATCACGTTCGGAGACTGGATGATGCGGTATTGATCGCCGAGGATTTGAGTGGGACCGCCGGGAAGGCAATGGGTGCCGGGCGTGTCGCGGTCGAGCGAATCCAAGCGCCGCTTGTGAACTTCGGCGGCCCAAGGGCGCACCTCGCCCGGATTCAGGTCGGCGGTGACGTCGAGGGCATAGGTGTTGTCTTCGGTGCCCCAGAGACCGGAGAGATCGGGCTTGCCGTCGGCGGTGCGCGGCGCGGGGGCGGTCAGGTCGGGTTTGCCGTCGGTTTTCCGGGGGATGCCCGGAGTTTTGATTTTGAGCCACTGTGCGGGAAGCGTCGCAGAAGCGCTCACAACAAGCAATGCCACAAAGAAATGGCGCATGGATCACCCCTCCCGGAATAGGATTTCTTATTACTATACGATGGGAGCCCGCAGGTTGTTCCCCAGCGAAGCAGGAGCGGCGGATTTACATTTGCAACAATTCGACCGCCGCGCGGTTTGGGCGGCGGGCAGCGTCAGTGCGCCGCCGCCTTTTGCCGGGCCAGCTCCGTTTCGTACGCGTGCTGGCGCTCGGTCAGATAGGCGTGGTAGCCAGCGGGATCGATAAACGGGTTCGCCCCGCCTGATTTCATCCGCGCATATTTGGCTTCCATGTTGTAGTAATTCCCGTGCGCGCCGAGAAACACGTCGGCCGGCAGCGCCTGCAGGATCTTGAAGGTGCGCGCGTAATCGTCGGCGATCTGGGGATAGTCTTTGTTGCCCACCAGGATGAATCCCGGGTTCACGTTCACGCTCCCGACGATCACGACGTCGTACGTCTTGCCGCCGTCCTGCACCTTGGTCGTCCACGTCGTGCAGCCTTTGGTATGCCCGGGCGTCAGGTGGGCCGTCAGCGTCGTCCCGCCGAGCGCCACGGTGTCACCGTCATGCAGGACTTTGTCAATGGGGTGCGGCTTGCCGCCGGGCCGCATCTTCTCCAGCGCCGGAACGTCCTCGGCCATTGCCATCACGCGCGCGCCGGTCAGCTCTTTGACCATGGCGTCGCCTTCCATGTGATCGCCGTGGGCGTGGCTGCCTAGCAGAATCTTGGTGTCACTGAAACGAAAGCCCAGCTTCTCCACAGCGGCGCGGATGGTCGGCACGTTTCTCTCGAAATCGCTGTTGACCAGAATATTTCCCTCAGGCGTGGTGATCAGGAAATTCGCCAGGCCTTTGGTCCCGACATAATAGATGTTGCCGATGATCTTATACGGCGGAAACGGTTCATCCCAGTCGCGATTGGCCTGGGCGGACAGAAAGCCGGCGCAGCAGACCAGCGAGAGCGTGACAGAACGAAGCAGCATTGATTCCTCCTCTTACTCTTCGGCCTTTCAGCAATCCTAGCAGAACGCGGCGGACTTGCACGAATGGGAATCCGGAACGGACGCAAGCGTTGCCGGCGCCGCGCTTGTGATATTCTCTCTCGAAAGGAGAAAGGCGATGGAATCAAGCAAACCGAAAGTGCCGCGCGCGGCGGTGCAGCTGTATGACCTCTTCATTCACGGTGAAATCAGCAGGCGGGATTTTGTGGAGGGCTTGCAGAAATTCGCAGTGGGCGGGCTGACGGTGGCCGCATTGTCCAACGCGCTGATGCCGAACTACGCGTTCGGGCAGCAGGTAGCGAAGAACGACGACCGGATAAAGGCGAGCTACGAGACCGTTCCATCGCCGAACGGAAACGGCAGCATTCGCGGCTACCTGGTGCGTCCGGCCAGCGCCGACACGCGGAGCGAAAAACCGGCGAAGCTGGCGGGGGTGATCGTGGTTCACGAGAACCGCGGGCTGAATCCGCACATCGAGGATATCGCGCGGCGATTCGCCCTGGAGAATTTCATGGCGTTCGCGCCGGACGGGTTGACGTCGCTGGGCGGATATCCGGGAGATGATTACCGGGGCGGGCAGATGTTCAGCAAGGTCGACGGCAAGAAGATGGCGGAAGATTTTGTGGCTGCCGCGATGTGGCTGAAGTCGCGCGAGGATTGCACAGGCAAGATCGCCGCAACGGGCTTTTGCTACGGCGGGGGAGTGGCGAACACGCTGGCGGTCCGGTTGGGCGCGGATCTCGGGGCGGCAGCTCCGTATTACGGCGGCCCTCCAGCCAAGGAAGACGTCGCGAAAATCAAGGGTGCGATTCTGGTGCATCACGGGGCGCTCGATACGCGGCTGGCGATGACCTGGCCGGCCTACGACGCGGCGCTGACCGCGGCCAACGTCCCGCACGAAGGCTACATTTACGAAAACGCCGTGCATGGATTCAATTGCGACGCCACGCCGGAACGCTACAACAAAACAGCAGCCACGCAGGCGTGGGGCCGCACGGTCGGCTGGTTCAGCAAGTACACGCGCAGCTAACAGCGCCGGTGGTCCGGGGATCCTCGCCAGGGGCTGGTTCCGCCTTTTATGCAGGGCCGCCGCGCGCCCAAACGGGGAGAGTCTCAAAGGCATCTGTGTTGTACTATTAGTAGTTACTTCATGAATGCTCTACTGGAATCCATCCCACCGGGGGACAAAGATTGGGATCTGGCGCGGGCAATCGATCCGGGTCGTTTGCCTGCACACATCGCGATCATCATGGACGGGAATGGACGGTGGGCGCGCCGGCGCCGCCTGCCACGGGTAGCGGGACATCAAGCGGGTGTCGGGCCGGTGCGCAGCACGGTGGAAACGTGCGCGCGGCTAGGCGTAAAGGTGCTCACGCTTTACGCGTTTTCCGTAGAAAACTGGAAGCGGCCGCGGGCCGAGGTGGAAACCTTATGGCGCTTGCTGCGATACTACCTCAGGCAAGAACTGCCAGAGCTGCAAAAGAATGATATCCGGCTGCAAGCGATCGGCCGGCCGGACGCTCTGCCGCCGCAGGTGCGGCGGGAACTCGAAGCAGCGGTGGAGGCCACGGCGGCCAATCGCGGGCTGCTGGTGAATCTGGCGATCAATTACGGCGGCCGCGCTGAGATTGTGGATGCAGTGAATGCGATTCTCGAGGTGGCCCGGCTGGATGGGCGTCTGGCGACGCTCAAGCTGGACGAGGAACTGATTTCCGCGAACCTGTACACCGCGAGTTGTCCCGATCCGGATCTGCTGATCCGGACTTCGGGCGAGATGCGGATCAGTAATTTTCTGTTGTGGCAGATCGCTTACGCGGAGTTGTACGTAACCGAGACGCTCTGGCCGGATTTCAAACGGCGCGACCTGCTGCAGGCGATTCTGGAGTACCAGAAGCGCGAGCGGCGCTACGGAGGACTCAGCGCCGGGGCGGACGGCCCCACGACGGCACAGAACGTTCCGCAGCCCGGCGACGAGGCCTTCATCGAAGTACTCCGTCCCTCATGAAGCGGGTTGTTACCGCGCTCGCTCTCATTCCTATTGTTGTCTACGTTGTGCTTTGGGCCAATTTCTGGATATTTCTGGCGGTCCTGGCGGGCGTGGCGTGTCTCTGCTATCGGGAATTCGACGGCATCGCGGCCGGTTATGGATACGGCGCTCCGGGGCCGATGGGGTACGGCGCGGGCTTGCTGCTGCTGGTTGTGGATCGCGATGCCTGGATTTTGCTGACCGCGGTCGCGCTGGTGTCGCTGGCGCTGGCGATGCGGGCCGAGAACCTCGGGACGTCGCTGCCGGGAGCGGCGCTGCGGTTAATGGGCATCGTCTATATATTTGGCACGTGGAAATGCGCGATTCCGCTGCGAGACCGCAATGCCCACTGGCTGATGTTCGCGCTGCTGGTGAATTGGGCCGGCGACATTGGCGCGTATTATGTGGGCCGCGGGCTGGGCCGGCACCGGCTGGCGCAACGGATCAGTCCGAAGAAGACCTGGGAAGGCGCGGCCGGGTCGGTGGTGGCATCGGCGTTGATCGCGGGAGGGTATTTGCTGCGATTTGTGGGCGGGCTGACGGTTGCGCAGGTGCTGGCAGTCACAGTAGCGGCCAATGTTGCCGGACAGGTGGGCGACCTGGCGGAATCGGCCATGAAGCGCGGCGCGAACGTCAAAGACAGCGGCACCCTGCTGCCGGGGCATGGGGGAATGCTCGACCGCGTGGACAGCACCCTGTTCGCGCTGCCGGTGGTTTACGCGTATCTGCGATTCGTCGGCTGACGGGCCCCGCTACAATGGAGAAACCGTGGCCTTGACGTGCTATCTGGACGCATTTTCGGGAATCAGCGGCGATATGGTGGTGGGAGCGCTGGCGGATGCCGGCGCGGACCAGTTGGCCATCGTCGATGCGGTAGCGTCTCTCGAAGCCGGGGCTGTGGTTTCGTTCGAGAAGGTGAAGCGGCGCGGGATCGCGGGCACGCGATACCTGGTATCGGCCGAAGAGACGAAAACACATCGGCACCTTTCCCAGATTGTCGAGATGATCGAGAAGAGCCGGGTTTCACCGCGGGCGCGAAGCCATGCGGAGGCGGTATTTCGCAAACTGGGAGAGGCGGAGGCGGAAGTGCACCAGATTCCCGTGGATAAGGTGCACTTTCACGAAGTGGGCGCGGCGGACTCGATCGCGGACATCGTGGGCGCGTGTGTCGGGTTCGACTCGCTGGACATAGATCGCGTGGTTTGCTCGGCCGTGAACGTGGGTAGCGGCACGGTGGAGACGGAACATGGCGTGCTGCCGGTGCCGGCGCCGGCGACAGCGCTGTTGCTGCGGAATGCGCCCGTCTATGCGCGCGGCCCCGCGGTTGAGCTGACGACACCCACCGGCGCCGCGGTGGCGGCGACTCTGGCCTGCGCCTACGGAGTGCTTCCGCCGATGAGGATTGCGCGGACCGGCCATGGCGCGGGCAGCCGCGATTTTTCCGAGCACGCCAATGTGCTGCGGGTGATTGTTGGGGAGCCGACCGGCGCGCGGGAAGCGCTGGAAGTTGCCGTCCTGGAAGCGAACATCGACGACTTGAATCCGCAGGTGCTGGCGTATGCGGCGGAGCGGCTGCTGGAAGCGGGCGCGCTGGACGCGGCACTGCAGCCGCTGATCATGAAGAAAGGGCGGCCCGGCCATTTGCTGCGCGTGATCGCGCGGCCGGAGGATCGGGAGAGGCTGGCGCAGCTGATTTTCGCGGAGACTTCCACGCTGGGTCTGAGGATCTACGCAGCCGAACGGCGCGTCCAGGAGCGTTCGTGCGTGGAAGTGGCCACCGCGTACGGAACCGTGCGCATGAAAATATCGGGCGAAGGATCCTACGCGCCGGAATACGAAGATTGCCGCAAGCTGGCGGCCGAATCCGGCGTGCCGCTGCGGGAGATTCTGGCGGCGGCCAACCAGGCTTACCTCGCACAAAAAAGATGAAGTACTACATCACAACACCGATTTATTACGTGAACGCCGCGCCGCATATCGGGCATGCGTACACGACCATCGTCGCCGACCTGTGGAAGCGTTTCAAACGCATGCAGGGCTACGAGGCATTTATCACTACGGGCTCGGACGAGCACGGCGTAAATGTCGAGCGGGCGGCGGAGCGAACAGGGAAATCGCCGCGTGAATTTTGCGACGTCATCGCCGCCGAATTCGCCAAAGAATGGAAGCGCATGGGGCTGGAGATCGATTTTTTCCAGCGCACGACGAGCCCGCAACACGCCAGGGTGGTGAACGAGCTTTTCAAGCGGTGCCGGGAGAACGGGCATATCTACAAGGGTTCGTACACGGGCCAATACTGCATTTTCGACAACCTTTATGTGAACGATGCCAAGCCGGGGGATCCGTGTCCCGACTGCGGACGGCCGACCGAGACCATCACGGAAGAAAATTTTTTCTTTAAGCTGTCGGCGTTTCAGAACTGGCTGCTGGAACTATACGAGAAGCAGCCGGATTTCATCCAGCCCGAGACGCGGCGCAACGAAGTAATATCGTTCGTGAAGAGCGGCTTGACCGATCTCTCGATCACGCGGAGCAATATCAAATGGGGAATTCCGGTCGAAGGCGAGGCGCCGCACGTCTTCTACGTGTGGTTCGACGCGCTGACGACCTACATGAGCGCGGTGGACGGCAAAAATCTCTGGCCGGCGGACCTGCACATCATCGGCAAGGAGATCGTCCGATTTCACGCGATCTACTGGCCGTGTTTTCTGAAGGCGGCCGGCCTGGAACTCCCGAAGCGGGTTTTCGCGCATGGCTGGCTGCTGTTTGAGAACGACAAGATGAGCAAGTCGCGCGGCAACATCGTGCGGCCCGAGCCGATCCGGCAAGTGATGGGCGTCGACGCGCTCCGGTATTTTCTGCTGCGGGAAGTGGTCTTCGGCCAGGACGGCAGCTTCAGCTATGACGCATTGGTGGGCCGTTACAATTCCGACCTGGCGAATGGACTGGGGAATTTAGCCAGCCGGACGCTCGCGATGATCCAGCAATATCACGGCGGAGCGATCCCGGGCGGGTCGGATCGCGAGATTGCGGCGCTTGCCGGCCAGACGGTGACGGCGGCGGAGGCGGCGTTTGACCGGTTCGAATTTTCGCGCGGCTTGGAAACGATCTGGAACCTGATTTCGGCGGTCGATAAGTTCATTGTCCAAAAGGCGCCGTGGAAGCTGGCGAAACAGCCGGACGCGGAGGCCGAACTCGATGCCACGCTACACACCGCGGCCGAAGCGCTGCGAATCGCGACTGCCCTGCTCTATCCGATCATGCCGCAATCGACGCCGAAGATCTGGGCGCAGCTTGGAATGACAGAGCCGATAGAATCGGTGCGGCTTTCGAACCTGAAATGGGGGCAACTGCCGGCCGGCCAGAAGATCGGGGAAACCGCGGCGGTGTTTCCGCGGATTGAGGCGAAGCCCGCGATCGAGAAAATGCGCGAGCTGGAAGTAGCGGCGACGGCGGAACAGAATGCGCTGCTCGGCAAGACCGTGGAGGCGCCGAAGGCCGAAGCGGCGCCGGAAGCTCCGAAGATCGCGATCGACGATTTCGCAAAGGTGGAACTGCGGGTTGGGATGGTGCTGTCGGCCGAGCCGGTGAAAGGCGCCGACAAGCTGTTGCACCTCAAGGTCGACCTGGGCGAAGGCGAGCCGCGCACGATTGTCGCCGGCATTGCCGAAGCATACAAACCGGAGCAGTTGATCAACCGCAAGGTGGTGATCGTAGCCAATCTGCAGCCGCGCAAGCTGCGCGGGCTTACGTCGAACGGGATGATCGTGGCCGCCTCGGTCGAGGGCGGCAAGCCCGTGCTGGCGGGATTCCACGAAGACATTCCCGTCGGAGCGCGCCTGAAGTGAGGCTGGTCGATTCGCATTGTCATCTGGATGACGAACAGTACGACCAGGACCGGGAAGAGACGATCGCGCGCGCCCGGGCCGCCGGAGTTGAAACCTTAATGGCGATCGGGACGGGCGGCGGCCCGCCCGATCTGGAAGCGGCGATCCGGCTCGCGGATCGGCATGCGTGTATGTACGCGACCGTGGGGGTGCACCCGCACGACGCGGCGAAGGCGGCGGAGGAGACATTCGTCAGGCTGCGGAAATTGGCGCGGCATCCGAAGGTTCGGGCGCTGGGAGAGATCGGGCTCGATTATCACTACGATTTTTCGCCGCGCGACGTACAGCGCAGGGTGTTTGAACGGCAACTGGAGATTGCGGCGGAAGCCGGTTTGCCGGTGGTCATCCACACGCGCGAAGCCTGGGAAGACACGCTGGCGGTCCTCGGTGAGCGGTGGCAAGGCGGAGGAATCATGCATTGTTTCACGGGTGACGAACAGCAGGCGCGGCAGGCTTTGGATCGCGGCTTCCACCTGGCGTTTGGCGGCGTGCTCACATTTCCGAAGGCCGAGGCAGTCCGGCAGGCGGCGCGCATCACGCCGGAAGACCGGCTGCTGGTCGAAACCGATTGCCCGTATCTGGCGCCGGTGCCGATGCGCGGAAAACGCAACGAGCCGGCGTTCCTGGTGGAAACCGTGCGGCGGCTGGCGGACGTGCGTGGGATTCCGCCGGAAGTAGTTGCCGAACAGACCACCGGGAATTTCGAGCGCCTCTGTTTGCGGCGCGCGGCCCTGAACGAGTAAACTGGTTGCTTCCAATGAATTTGGGAAAGCTAGGGCAGGTCCTGACGGCGCGCGAGGTGTTCGACCTGATCCAGGAAGAACTGGACCAGGTCGAAAAGAAGATCACGCTGGAATCGGTGGCCTCGGTGGACGCGGTCACCGCCATCGGACAATACCTGCAATCAAGCGGCGGCAAGCGGCTGCGGCCCTCGATGGTGCTGCTTTCGGCGAAGCTGGTGGGCACCGCCGGGCCGTGCGCGATCCAGCTCGGCGCGGTGGTGGAGATGATTCACGCCGCCACCCTGGTTCACGACGATGTGATTGACGCGGCGCAGACCAGGCGCGGCCGCCCATCCACCAACATGAAATGGGGCAATCACACCTGTGTTCTGGCGGGCGACTGGCTCTACATGCAGGCATTTCAGATCGCGCTGCGCGAGCGGAACTTTCAGATTCTCGACCTGCTGATCGGGCTGACGCAGATGATGGTGGAAGGCGAGCTGCTGCAGCTGGAGCGGATCGGCCGCATCGACGTGAGCGAAGCGGACTGTATGGAGCTGGTCGACCGGAAGACGGCGTGCCTTTTTTCGGTATGCGCCAAGCTCGGTGCGCTGGCCGGAGGCGCGGAATCGCAATCACAGGAGCACTTGGCCGAGTACGCTTGGAATCTGGGCATGGCCTTCCAGCTGGTGGACGATGTGCTGGACTTCACGGCTCGGGAAAAGACGCTGGGCAAACCGGTGGGCGGAGATCTGCGCGAAGGCAAAGTCACGCTGCCGCTGGTGTACGCTCTGGAGTGCGCGTCCGGCGACGAGCGACGGCTGGTGGAGAATATTCTGCGGCGGCGCGATTACGAAGAGGTGCCGTTTGCGCGCATTCTGTCGTTGCTCGAAAAGTACCGGGGCATCGAGCGCGTGAAAGAGCGGGCACAGGCGTTCACCGACAAGGCGCGGCGCATCATCGGCGAATTTCCGGAGTCGCCGTACCAGCGCGCGTTGCTGTCGGTGACGGAGTTAGTCACGGAGCGGGATCATTAAAAAGGCAGGCTGGAAGCCTGCCCCGCTACCACCTCATGGTCACCTGGACGAGGTGGCCTTCCACTTCGAGGCTTTGCCTGGCGTTCGGGTCCTGCAGCGCGGCGGTCTCAAGCTTTGTGGCTAAGACTTCGTCCATGATATAGTCCCGATGCTCGCAGACGGCCAGCTGGAGCTCGGAGCTTTCGGTAATGAGGCCGAGTTCGATGCGCTGGCTCACCGAAAGGCCGACCTCTTTTCGCATGACCTGCAGATGGCGCACCAAGTCACGGGAGAGACCTTCCCTTTTCAGCCCATCGGAAAGTTCGAGATCGAGAGCCACGAGTGCGTCGCCTTCCTCGGCTACGCCGTAGCGCGGATGGGGGGCGCGTTCCATGCGGAAGAGCGCGGCCGGGGCCGGCTGCTCGAAACCATCCACCTGAACCTCGCCGCCGGCCGCGATTTGAGTGGCCAGCGCGGTGCGGCCGGTATCGTCCAACGATTCGAAGGATTGACGGAAGCGGGCCGCATCGCGCCGGAAGTGGGCGTTGGCGGCTTTCCAATCGACTCTCAAAGCCTGCTGAAAGAAGGCTCCGGCATCAGCGACGCAGCGCAGTTCCTTGACGTTCAATTCCGCTTGAATGAGGGAACTCTGTTCTTCGACGGCCGCGCGTTTGTTACCCGTGGAAACGACAGAGGCGGCCTGCAGAGGCTGGCGCACGCGGATGCTGGTCTGGGCGCGCACTTTCAGGCCCAGGCGGATCACGTTGCGGACCGTCTCAGTGCGCTGCAACAGGGCATCGTCGCGCCAATCGGCGGGAATTTCGGGCCAATCGGCGTGGTGCACCGATTCGGCCGCCTGCGGGTCCAGACCGCGAACGGCGTTCTGCCAGATTTTCTCGGTGACAAACGGGATGATGGGCGCCAGAGCCAACGTAGTCGCGCGCAAGGACGCCAGCAGAGTGCTATATGCCGCGTGCTTGTCGGCTTCGTGGCCGCTCCGCCAGAAGCGGCGGCGGCTGACGCGCACGTACCAGTTCGAGACATCATCGAGGTATTGCTCGATGTCCCTGATGACCGAGGGCGTGTCATAGGCTTCATAGCCGCGCTTGACATCATCGAGCATCACGGCGGTACGGGCGCGCAGCCAGCGATCGGTTACCTGCAGAGCTTCCGGCGGAACCGGCCTGGACAAATCGGGTTGATCGATGATCGCGTAATTTACCAGGAACGTGTAGATGTTCCAGAGGTCGGCGATTTTGCGCGCGGCCATGTCAGCCAATTTGTAGCTGAACCGCATGTTTACCGTAACCGGGCGGGCGCAGAACAGGTAGCGCATGGGGTCGGCGCCGACTTTGTTGACGGCGTCGTCGAACTGGATCATGAAGCCGGTCTTGGAAAAGCGTGTGCCCTCCTCACTGACGACCGACTCGTAGGACAAGACTCTTTCGTACGGAGAGCGGCCTTGCAGGGTCACGCTCATGAAGAGCATGGAGTAGAACCAGAGGCGGACCTGCTCGCGCATCTCGCTCACCCACTCGGCGGGATAGGCGCGCTGCCATTTTTCCCGATCGTCAAAATAGCCCAGGGTACTGAAGGGCACGATTCCGGCATCGAGCCAGCAATCCCCGACTTCGATCACGCGCGGTGTTTCCGCCGAGCATTTGGGGCAGCGGATGCGCACGTCATCGATCCAGGGCCTGTGCAACTCCGGGAGACGGTCGACCGCGGCCGGATCGACGGCCAAGTCGCGCAATTCCTGCCTGGAACCGACCACCGTGAGTTCGCTGCATTGCGGGCAGATGTAAAACGGCAGCGGCAGGCCCCAATACCGCTTGCGCGAGATGCACCAATCGCCCATGTTGGTGAGCCAGTCTTCCATGGATTTGCCGACGTAATCGGGAATCCACTGCACGGTCTTGGCGGCTTCGAGCATCTGCGGCCGGATCTCGAAACAACTGATAAACCACTCGTTGACGAGGCGAAAAATCAGCTCCGTCTTGCAGCGCCAGCACACCGGATAGCTGTGCGTGTACATCTCGGCCTTGAGCAGCTTACCGGATTCCTTCAGAGCGTACGAAATATCCTGCGCGACGTCTGCGGCATGCTTGTTGGCGAGCCAGCCGTAGTCGGGGAGGTAGTGACCGTTGCCATCCACCGGCGAGAGCGCGGGCAGGCCCAGTTCTTTGCCGAGTTCGTGGTCTTCCCGGCCGCAGCCGGGAGCGATGTGAACAATGCCGGAACCTTCGACGGCGTCGACATCCTTCCACGGCACTACCTTGTGCCCGATGGAACTTTGCTGCGGCAGTTCCGGAAAGAAGGGCTCGTATTCTTCGCCGATCAGCTCCGAGCCGGGGAACTCGCGTTCGACCTTGGGATGGAACTCCTTCAGCTTACCGAGCGCTTCCTTACCGGCGATGAGCGTGTGATTCCAATGGTGCGAGCTGAGCTCGACATAGGTGAGTTCGGGATTGACGGCGGCCGCGACGTTGGCGGCGAGCGTCCACGGTGTCGTGGTCCAGAGCAGCAGGCGCCGGTTCGGGTTCGATTTGAGGGACGCCATTACGTAGACCGAGAGGTGCTCGAGGTCCTTGTGCGAGCCGGCCATTTCATGCTCGGAGAGGCTGGTGCCGCAGCGCCAGCACCAGGGCATCGGCAGGCCGCTCTGATAGAGCCAGCCCCGCTTCCGGCACTCCTTCAGAAACGCCCAGATTCCGGCGATGTTGTAATCGAGGTGCGTGTAATAGGAGTGGTCCCAATCCATCCACATCCCAAGGCGGGCGGACTGCTCGGTGATTACTTTTGCGTATTTTTCCACCCGCTCGCGGCACTGGCGGGAGAAATTGTCGAGACCGAAGCGCTCGATATCAGGCTTGCCGTTGAAGCCAAGCGAGCGCTCCACTTCAACCTCCACCCAAAGGCCCTGGCAATCGAATCCGTTCTGATACTTCGCCGAGTGGCCGGTCATGGCCTGATAGCGCAGGAAGACGTCTTTGAGAGTGCGGCCCCAGGCGTGGTGCACGCCCATGGGATTGTTGGCGGTAATGGGGCCATCGATGAAGCGGAAAAGCGGCTTGCCCTCGCGAAGCCGGCGCAGCTTCTCAAAAGCCTGGGAATCCCTCCAAAATATAAGGATTTCCTCTTCCAGCGCCGGCGCTTCAAACACCGGTGGCACAGACTGCAAGTTGTTCATGGGTTCGATATTTTATTGTCACATAGGGTTCGCGATGCCGTCTAGAGCAGCGATCGGCCTGATTGCGCCAGGCGGCGCTGCAAATTACCTGTGTTTGCATTTTGCAGCATTTTGCATTTCACCCTATAATTTAGTTGTATGCCGCTGATCCAAATGAGGGACGTTCCGGACCATATCTACCGGCTCTTGGAGAAACAGGCCGAAAGCGAGAGACGCAGTTTATCCCAGCAGGCGATTGCGGTCCTCGCACGCGGATTGAGTACCGGACTCGACGCGAAGACGCGACGGCAAGAGGTTATAAGAGCGCTTCGCGAGGCTGCGCCGGTGCCCGCGGGCAGAATGAGCGATCCCGCCCGGCTTATCCGGAAAGATAGGCAACGATGAGGGTGGTATTAGACGCGAGCGCCGCGATCACGACCGTGATGAGCCGAGCTAAAGCCCGGAGTTTCGCCGAGCACCTGGAATCCGCAGATGAAGTACTCGCCCCCGATCTGTTCGTGGCCGAAGTGATAAATACGGTGTGGAAATATCATCAACTCGAGAACTTGGGCCTGGATATCTGCGATCAATGGATCGATTCCGCCATTCATTTCATCGACACCCTCGTCCCTTGCGAGCAGGTACACCGGGAAGCGTTTCTATTGGCGCGAACCACAAGGAGACCGACTTATGACATGTTTTATCTGGCGCTCGCGCGGCGCGAAGATGCGGCATTCCTCACAGCGGATCATGCCCTGAGGCGCGAAGCCGAACGCCAAGGAATCCGCGTAGCCGGATAGGCCTCTCTCAGGACCGTCAGCTTCGCCTGAACCGAACCGCGGCCAACGCGAACAATCCGAGTCCCGCCAGTACAGTGCCGGCCGCCCCGCGGTGCCGTTCGAGCCAGGTCGCCGGACTGGACGCCGCCGCACGGCTGCTAAACACACCGTGGGCAGCCCAGTTTCCGGAGACGGGCTCGAACAGGTTGTCGGGGCGGTTGGGAGGCACGGGCTCGCCGGTCTGCTGCGATTCGTAACCGGTGCGGCCGAGGTGCCGGTCGGCAAAACCTGGCGCGAGTTCCTGGCCGTAGATCGCCACCGAGGTCGGAAATCCGACGTACAATTCACGCCGGCGCTGATGAGCCGCCCAATAGATGGCGCGGGCCGCCACCTCGGGTTCGAAAATCGGCGGTACGGGCTGCGGTTGATTGGGAAGCCTGGTCCGGCACCACGAGAACTGCGGAGTGTTCATCGCCGGAAGATGCACCATCGTGACATGAATCGCGCTGTGATCGTGAATCAGCTCGCAGCGCAGCGAGTCGGTGAATCCAACGATGCCGTGCTTGGCGCCGCAATACGCCGATTGCAACGGGATCGAACGATACGCCAGCGCGGAGCCGACCTGCACGATGGTTCCGCGATTCCGCTGCCGCATACGGCGCAGCGCGGCCATGGTGCCATACACAAAACCAAGGTAAGTGACTTCCGTGACGCGGCGAAACTCCGCGGCGGTGATTTCCGCAAAGGGCGCGAAGATGGTGGCCATCGCGTTATTAATCCAGATATCGATCGGCCCCAGCTCGCGCTCGGCCTCGGCCGCCGCCTGCTCGACCTCGTCGGGGTCGGCCACATCCAGCGGCAACGCGAGAGCGCGGCCTCCCATTTCCTCGATTTCGCGTTTGGCTGATTCAAGCCGCTCTGACTCGCGCGCGATCAGTGCCACCCGCGCCTGGCGGCGCCCGAACTCGCGCGCCACCGCCCGCCCCACTCCCGCGGAGCCTCCTGTAATGACCACTACTTCGCTCATGGTTCGATCCGATTGGGACAAGTGCATTTTTGTCTCCAACCAAACGCTCGGGCGCCCGGTGTCACAGCGGCACCGGCTGAATTGACATCACCTTCATTGTCCGCGGGCTGTCTGTCGTATTGGTTCTCGCGGCTCCAGTATCTGTGAAACTGTTTGCAACAATCCTTTCACGGTAAACGGCTTTTGGATGAAATGCGCCTTGCCGTGCTGAAGCGATCGGGGATCGACCAGGCCCTCCTCGATCAATTCCGCGAGCGGACGGCCGGAGGTGTACAGGATCGGCACTCCCGGCCTGAGTTCGTTGAAGCACTCCGCCACCAGTTTGCCGCGCATGGTACGAAGGATTGCTTCGACGATGAGGAGATCAAAGTGGATTCGGCCGCGGCACAGGGTGAGCGCTTTGTCGAGGTCCTTGGCCATCAGCACCCGGTAGCCTTCCTGAGCCAGAACGATGCGCATCAGGCGGCGGGCCGCCAGGTTGTCATCCACGACGAGAATCGTCTCCAAACGCATGCCGCAGTCTTGGCATGCCGGAGTCCTATGTACGAAAGATTGGGCGGAAAAGATCATTGCAACCGTAAGCATCCATACCGCGGCTGCGCGGGGGATTTAAAACGGCTGTGCCGCGACCGGCTCGCGCCGGGGCCGCACCTGATCCAGGAGCAGGCGGAGTTCGAGGTGCATCTGCTTGCGAGAAAGCCGGACGCGCTGACCGTGCCCCGGCAGCACCCACTCGAACGAATACCGTTCGAGCAGCGCCAGGGAATCGGTCTGCTGCCGCCACGAATGCCAGCAGTAATCGCGGGAAGCGTGCAGAGCATTATCTTCCCGGTCCCAGGCGAGGTGATCTCCCGTGAAGAGGTATGTGTCCCGGTACAGCAATGCGCAATGGCCGCGCGTGTGTCCCGGGGTTGGAATCGCAACCCAGCCGGGAATCAGTTCCCGGGCCTCAAAGCCTTCGAGGACCCGCTCGGCGCCAGGCTGGGAAGCCAGTTCCAAGCGGTGAATGATGCGCGTGGCGCCGAAACGGGCCGCCCACTGCTTCGCGTCGGCAACGTCATCGCGATGCGTCAGGAAAATACATCGAAGGCCGCCGAGCTCGTCGATACGGCGGGCCAGCGGCTCGGCGTAGCGCGGCGAGTCGATAAGCCAGTTGCCGGCCGGATGCGCGATGAAGTAGCTGTTGCCCCCATAGGATTTCGGCGAGTTGAATCCGCAATAGAAGACGCCGGGCGCAAGCTCGAGAGGGAAATCGGCGACGGCCCGGGCAGCGGCGCGCTTGTCGGATGTGCCAATCGAGCCGGTAGGACACGCAACCAGAGCGCGCGCGGCAGCCTCCTCTTCGGCGGGATCACGAGGCTGAGTCCGCACGTAGGAATGCTCGCCTTGATCCGCGAACGTGGCGGGAGCCAGCTGGCGGCACGTGTCGCAATCGATACAGCTCGAATCGACGAAGAACGGGCCGTCCACGTTTTCGAGCACCCGCAGCGATCGATCCGCCATGCCTCCAGGATCGCACGGCCGGCCCGCGCTAGCCTTGCGACAGGTACACGAACCGCGCGACGAATAGCGCTGTCAGGATGTAGACCAGCCAGTTGACTTCGCGGAATTTGCCGCGCGCCAGCTTCAGCACGGTATAGGCGGTAAAGCCGAAAGCCAGGCCGTTGGCAATGCTAAAAGTGAGCGGAATGGCGAGCATGGTCAAAAACGCCGGGATGGCAATCTCGGCGTCATGCCAATCGATTTCGCGGACCACCGTCATCATGAGGCTGCCCACTACGATGAGAGCCGGTGCGGTCGCGGCGTCCGGTATCGCGCCAACCAGTGGCGCGACGAACAATGCCGCCACGAACAGCAGACCGGTCACAATCGCGGTTACGCCGCTGCGACCACCTGCCGCTACGCCAGCGGCGCTCTCGATGTAGCTCACCACCGTGGACGTCCCCGTGAGGGAGCCGATGATGGTGGCGGCGGCGTCGGAGAGCAGGATCCGGTTGACGCGCGGGATCTCACGGGCATGGTCGAACAGCCCGGCTTTCTTGCCGACGGCCAGCAGCGTGCCAATGTTATCGAACAGATCGATGAAAAGGAATACGAATACAATCTCGAGGAATCCGAACCGGAGAGTGGCCCGCACATCCAGCTTGCCGGCCGTTGCCGCAAGATCGACGAGTGCATAAGAATGCGGCGACCACTGAGCGACACCGATTACCAGACCGATCGCGGTGGTGGTCAAAATCCCGATCACCATAGCGGCGCGCACGCGCCAGGCCAGCAGCGAAGCAATCAGCAGCAAGCCAAAAACCGCCAGCGCGGTTCCCGGGGAGCGCAGGTTGCCGAGCGTGACCGTCGTCGAGGGGCTCGGCACGATAATACCCGAGTTCCGGAACCCAATCAGGGCGATGAACAGCCCCACACCGGCGGCAACCGCCGAATACAGTTCGTAGGGAATCGCCGAGATGATGAGTTGCCGCACGCCCAGTAGCGTCAGCACGAAAAAAGCGAGGCCGGAGATTAAGACGGCGCCGAGCGCCGCCTGCCAAGCCACTCCCATGCCTTTTACCACGGTATAGGTGAAATAAGCGTTAAGCCCCATGCCGGGGGCCAGCGCAATCGGATATTTGGCGAACGCCCCCATTAACAGGCTGCCGGCCGCCGCGGAAATACAGGTGGCGGCGGTCACCGCCGCCAACGGCATGCCGGTCTGATGGAGGATCGAAGGGTTCACAAAGACGATGTATGCCATCGTCATGAACGTGGTGAAGCCGGCGAGGATTTCGGTGCGCCAGTTGGTCCCGAGCGCCTTGAACTCGAAGTAACTTTCGAGACGGTAGCGGAGCGACATGCCCGGGTTCAATCCTTCCAGAACAACTCGGCGTCGGAGCGGCGGACATAGTTGGCGTCGAGGGCAGCCGGATCCTGCGCGGCCCCTGCCTGGAAGCGGCCGCACGCAATCCGGGCGACGGCCCGCGCCAGGTTGCGAGGCGCCAGGGTGCGCCGGGCATTTTCGAAGCGAGTGCCGGCGAACGCTTCGCAAAAGGGCGTAAAATCCGTGGAAATGAATTCCAGCTCCCAGTCGGGCAACGCGGAGAGCCAGGCCGCCGGCGCGGCGACTGTTTCCGGAACCATCACTTCGCCGCTCGAGGCATACACCGCGGCGTACACTTCGCCGCGGCGCGCATCCAGGACCACCGCTCGCCGAAGCGCCGTTCCGAACCAGGCAAGCGCGCGGAGATTCGAAACTGCAAGGGCGGGTTTGCCGGACGCTTCGGCCAATCCCTTGATACAGGCCAAGCCGACCCGCACCCCGGTGAATGAGCCCGGACCCGAGGCCGCGGCAAAACACTCGATTTGATCGAGACTCACGCCATGCTTGTGCAAAAGCTGCTCGAGATGGCCATAGAGGATGTGCGCGAAACCGCCGGGCGCGTGCAGCGAGACTTCTTCCAGAATTTGCTCGCCGCGCGCCAGCGCCAGGCTGCCAAATTCATGCGTGGTATCGACCGCGAGCAGCAGGGGGTTCACCGCGTCAGCTGAAACGCCTTATCGAGCGCGTACACCTTTCCATTCGCATTCATGCCGTACAAGCGCACGCTGAGCACGCAAGGATAGTTCTTGGCAATACCGGACGGCACCTGCATCGAGCCCTTGGCGCCAGTCGCCAGCACGCGATAGCCCTGGCCATCGGCGGGCACTTCGCCGGTCCACAGCCACATCATGGAACGGGTGGCACGGGTCTCGCGCTTGATCTTGATGCCGTACGGCGCGGGCTTGCCGACGGTCAGGTCGCCAGCCGGCTGTTCGATCGTGAACGGCACTTTATCGCTGTTCTGATCGATTTCCTGCAGAGCGATTTCGCGCGATTCGAACTTATACGACTTATTCATGCTTTCGACGCGCCCTTCACGAACCACGTGAAGCACCCAGTCGTGCGATTTATCGGGCGGCTCGCCGGTGAAATGATCGCCTTTGAA
>Ga0070734_10001157_pt1 | contig 41333 bp, 33 predicted proteins | sample Coa_R1_8_FD_66444 | JGI IMG/M metagenome (GOLD analysis project Ga0070734, IMG submission 66444) | Surface soil microbial communities from Centralia Pennsylvania, which are recovering from an underground coalmine fire - Coalmine... | ecosystem: Environmental > Terrestrial > Soil > Unclassified ...
CGCGTCGGTTCAATTCATCTTCTGTCTTGATGGCGACGTACAGCGAGCCATGCGCAGTCAGCGTAACCAGTGCGATCACTCCGGTGAGCACCGTGTACCAGTCGAGGATGCCGTTCTTTATGCCGACGCGGAAGTTCGTCCAGAGTGGCTCGAAGAAATACCCGTCTGGGCCGAGCGGCACGCCGCGGACCACGTTGCCCAGAGCCGCGCCGAAGAAAATACATAGCAGAATGCTGGACACGCTGAAGACGACATCAAAGAATCCCTGCCAAACGGGATTATGCAAATGATGGCGAAGTTCAATGCCAATGCCTCGCAACATGAGCAGCCACAGGACCATCATCAGCGGCAGGTAGAAGCCGCTGAAGCTTGAGGCATAAAGCAGCGGGAATGCGAAATAAAGAGTGCCTCCAGCGGCAAGAAGCCAGACTTCGTTCCCGTCCCAGACGGGGCCGATGGCGCGCATGATGGTCTGGCGTTCAGGAGTGGTACGTGCAGCGCCGAGGTAAATCACTCCGGCGCCGAGATCGAATCCGTCCAACACGACGTAAGCGGCAACCATGACTGCGACAATCATGAACCAAAGCGTTTCCATAAATCCCTCGGGGCAAATCCCGGTTATGACTGCGAATTAAGTGGGACGCGGTTTGTGCTGCGCCCTGGCATAAATCCTTACTTTCCTGCGGCCACGAGACCATGCTCGTGATTCGGTGAGAACTCGGGAGCCGCAGCTTCAGCCTCCGGCCCGTGCTCGATTTCACGGCGCACGAGAAACAAGAAGAAGATGGCAAGCACCGTGTACATGCCCATGAATCCAAGAAGTGTAAAGATGCCGTTACCTGCCGAAACTCCCTTGGAATATCCGTCCGCCGTGCGCATCAACCCATAGACCAGCCAGGGCTGACGGCCGATCTCCGCGGTGATCCATCCGGCAGTATTCGCGATGTAGGGGAACGGTAGGGCCAGCATGAGAATCCACAGAATCCAGCGACTCGAAAACAGCGTCCCGCGCCACAAGAGAAAAGCAGAAATCAACATGATCGCGATGAAGATCGTGCCCAGCCCGACCATGATGTGGTAGCTGAAGTAAAGCAGTTCGATACTTGTCGGCCACTGATCGGTTGGAAATGCGTTCAGTCCTTTGACCTCAGCCTTCCAGGCGCGGTACGTCAGGAAACTTAGTGCATTCGGGATGATCAACGGATTGTCGATCTCCCCTTTTTCGACATTCGGCTGGCCGATGAGCACGAGCGGAGCGCCGGGCTGGGTGTCGAACAGTGCCTCCATCGCAGCAAGAGTCACAGGCTGGTGGGTGGCGATGAGACGTCCCTGTCCGTCACCTGTAGGAAACAGTTGCAAGGCGCTGAAGATGAGCCCAGCTACGACTCCGACGCGAACAAAAATGCGCCCATGTTGCTCAAATTTCTCCCAGAGCAAATAAAACGCACCCACCGACGCCATCACGAAAGAACCAGTGATCACGGCGCCACTCATATTGTGCGCGTATTGCCACCATGCCCACGGGTTCAGCACCAATTGCCAGAAGCTGGCGAGTTGTACGGATCCGTCGGCTGCTTTGACATAGCCCACTGGATGCTGCATCCATGCATCGGTCGCGACGATGAAGAATCCCGAGAGCCATGAGCCGAGGAATACGGCGACGGCTGCCCACCAGTGCCCGCGAGGGCCAAGGCGCTTCTCACCGTAGAGGAATAGTCCCAGGAACGCCGACTCCAGGAAGAATGCGAACATTCCTTCCATGGCCAGTGTCTGGCCAATGACTCCGCCGGCGAAGCGCGAGAAGTGCGACCAATTCGTGCCGAACTGGAATTCCATGGGAATTCCGGTGACGACCCCGATCACAAAGTTAATGCCGAAGATGCGCGCCCAGAAGCGAGCCGCCTGATTGTAGGTCTCATCATTGCGGCGGAGCGCGAGCGTCTTGAGCACCACGATCAGCGGCGCAAGCCCCATGGTCAACTGCGGGAAAAGATAGTGAAAAGTAACGGTAAACGCGAAGTGAAGACGATGAACCAGAAGAGCACTATCCATAAATTCCTCGGAAGACTTCCTAGACTAAATTCCGGGAAGTGCACTTGAAGTGATTGTAATCACATTCTGGAAGAGATTACTGTGATACGCGGCGTTTGCGTTCCAATTCGGAACGCCGAATCTCGCGCCTTCGCCCCGCATCCTCGTAACGCCGCCGCTGTTCTTCGGTTTCCGGGATGACGGGCGCAACCTTCAAACGATTTCCAGAACCATCGATTGCGACAAAGGTGAGGTGAGCTGAGGCAACGTGCTTTGCTGTGTCAGCGATATAGTTTTCAACAAATACTTTCACCCCAACTTCCATTGAGGTTGTGAAAACTCGATTGACCGAAGAACGGAGAATCACCAGATCTCCGACGCGAACCGGAACAAGGAAATCGATGTGATCGACAGAAGCCGTCACGACATGATTTCGCGAGTGGCGGTGAGCAGCCATAGCCCCGGCGAGATCGATCCAATGCATAAGGCGGCCGCCGAGGAGAGCGCCCAGTGGGTTGGCATCATTCGGCAGAACGATTTCAGCCATCTCCGACTGGGAATCGCATACGGGGCGTGGGACGAGGTTATCTTGCGGCATGATCTTTCCTTTTATAGGCCTGCGCAGACGTGAAGTTGATTGGCGATCTTCTTAGGCCCTTTTCTTCAAATAGGATTCCAGGAAGCACTCTGCCATCTTCTGAATGCGGGCATCGGCATGGATATTGAGCCACGCGGCTTGCGAAAGGTCGTAGGCCAATTCACCGTGAGCGACTGGCCGATTGTCGCGTTCGCAAGCGTAGTTGAGACGAAGGACGCGAGCATGCGAATCTATAGCGGTTTTTGCGTTGTCGCGCCCGCCCATAGGCGCAGCGACGGCGAAACGGACAGCATCCCACTGGCGCTCCGCCGGAGCCCAACCACAACTGCTGGCGTAGCCGAGATTGCAGAAGGCTTCAAGGACGTCCTGGGAGGGAGTCTGCTGCTCGTGCCCGGGCGCAGTGCAGTGGCCGTTCCATCCACAACCTAGCGGCAGGCGCGCCGGATGCGGCCAGTTGCCATTCTCGATTTTCTCTACCGGCATGAAGTAAGGGCAGGCCAAAGCGGGTCTCCTCCGCGCTGAACAAATTCGGGAATCGTCATTGTAATCGAAGGTGGCATGTTGATTCGCTTTGCCGGAATGAGAGTACTCGCCTTTGTAGTAGTCTCATTATGAACATCACCACAGAGGACACGGGAACCACGAGGTTTGCCTGTGGACCTCAGTGCTCACTGTGGTGAAAGGGGCGCCCGACCATGGACCGCATCTCCGCGCTAAACGACATCCTGACTGAAAATCCGAAGGACGCCTTTGCGCGCTACGGCCTTGCAATGGAGTATTCCAAGCAGGGTGATTTCGACCGCGCGCTCGCCGAGTTCTCGATTTTGATTGAGAACCATCCGGACTACACGGCGGGATACTTCATGGCGGCCCAAACGCTGGTAAGGGCCGAGAGGTCAGAAGAAGCAAAGAAGATGCTGCAGGATGGCGTCGCGACGGCGCGCCGCACTGGAAATCTACACGCGCAATCAGAGATGGAAGCAATGCTGGGTGAGCTTTCGTAGACTACTTGGCCATCTTCGCCATCACGCGTTCCACCAGTCCTGGAAATAACTGATAGACCTTCACGGGAATGTGCATTGTCCAGGGGACGATTACCTCGCGCTTTCCTTTCAAATACCCTTGCAGTGTTGCCCGCGCGACGCGTTCGGCGGAAATCCCCTTCACGGAATTTGGCCGCACTTTCTTCGATTCGTTGCCTCGCACCACGTTTTGGCTGAAAGCCGTTTGGACGTAGCCGGGACACACAGTAAGAACGTGGATGCTATCGTTCTTGAGCTCGACTGCGGCCCCTTTGCCGATGGCATTAAGCCCAAACTTCGTGGCGCTGTAGGCGGCATGGAATGGCAGGGGGATGTGTCCCGCCACGCTCGATATGTTGATGATGGCACCGCCCCCCTGCTGGCGCATGATCGGGATGACTTTCTGCATCGCCGAGACCGCGCCAAAGAAGTTCGTCTCAAACATATCGTGGCAAGCCGCCATGTCCATTTGCGAGACGGAGTCGAGCAGGCCATGCCCGGCGTTGTTGATCCAGATGTCGATCCGCTTAAAGTGATGCAGCGTGAGCGCGATGACGCGATCGATTTCTTCGGAGTGGCGAACGTCGCACGCGAAAGCTGCCGTGCGCTCAGGGAAACCAATGCGAGTCCGGGCCGCTTCGGCACGCGAAGAATCGCGCGAAAGTAAAACTACACTTGCGCTTTGCTCAACAAACAATTTGGCCAAAGCTTCGCCAATGCCCATCGAAGCACCGGTAATCACAACCACCTTGCCGCCAAGTTCCATGTTCGGGTTGTATTATCCACGACTGAGGCAAGTCAAGATGCAGCAGGTCTTGTCGTAGAATCGAAAGTGGCAACCTGCTGGAGATTGCGTGGCTCTTCTTCCGTTGTTCCCTCTCGAAGTTGTCCTGTTGCCGGGCACTCCTCTGCCCCTGCATATTTTTGAACCGCGTTACAAGGAGATGATCGGGGAATGCCTGGCGAACAGTGCACCATTCGGCGTGATTCGTGCCTTGGAAAACGGAATCGCCGAAGTCGGCTGCACCGCCGAAATCATCACGGTCACCAAAGAATATCCCGATGGGCGCATGGACCTGATCTGCGAAGGCCGGAAGCGCTTCGAAGTACTGGAGGTAAATCAGGAGCGCTCGTTTCTGCGGGCGGATGTACTACTGGTTCCGGACGACCCGGGTGTGACCGCAGAAGGAGATAAGCAGCGGGCGATTCAACTTCATCTTGAGATCCTTTCCCTGGCTGGGGCGGTGCAGGATCTATCCTCGGCGGACCAGAATCAGCTTTCTTTCCACCTTGCGGGATCGCTACCGCTTGATCTTGACTTCAAACAGCAATTGCTGGCAATGCGCTCGGAAGAGAAGCGTATTCAAGCTGTTGCGACATACCTGGACGCTGTTTTGCCGAAGTTGCGGCGTGCTTCGAAGGTCCGCGAAAAGGCCGGCGGCAATGGACACGTTCACTGAGACTTTCCGTTCAACTCCGCCAGCAACTTCTGGAAATCTGGCTCTGTGTTGAGGACTTGCAACTGCTTGTCCGTCTCCAGCACTTCTGCATCCTTCAGCCCACGATGCACGGCCTCCCGAAGGTCCTTCAAGGCCTGCTTCTTGTTCCCCATCGCTACGTGTGTCTCGGCCAAGAGCAAGACGGGCCAAGGGTCATCTGAAATTTGCCGCATGAGATCGAAGCACGACTCGGCCTTGTCGAAATGCTTCGCCTGAAACTCTTGCTGGCCGTTCTCCATGCCTTCGACCATCATGTCCTGGAACGCTCGCTGCAGAATTAGTCGCTCCTCTTCGCGCTTGGCGTGAGCAGCCTGATCTTTAAGGCTATGCATTGCCTGCAAGATCTCAACGCGAAGTGCATTGGGGTCGGATACGTCGCCCGATTCGTAAGTGCGCAGTTTAGGAGAAATCTCGCGCTCGATCCTGAACTGCTCGGAAATCTGTTCCTGTTCATTCTTGAGAGCGCCTTTCACTGCGGGAGACTGCTTCAGAGCCGCCACCTTGCCAGATGCGGAGCTCACGTCTCGAAGACCGGTGAAGTCAGACACCATGTATTCGTACGCAGCCAACTGAGCAAGTGCGTCGTGCTGTCCCTCCGCATCGTCAGCTTTCTTTTCCAGGTTCTGAAACTGCCGGTCAATGAAAGCGGCGTCGCGCGGGAGGTCTCTCACCTGCATCGCCTTCAATTGCAGCCACTGCACTGCATCTTCCATCACTGAAACCGTAGCCCACTGATGCGATCCGGAGTAAACATTAACGCGATAAGGCAGGCCTCCCTTCTCTCGTTCATGGCCAACGGTGATAACCTCCGGCCAGTTGAAATCTTTGTCACCGACGGCGAAGTAATACAGCAATTTATCGCTGGAACTGCGGCGCGAAGTCGGATAGCCAGCTCCATGCGCAATCACGCCTGAGATCTGTCCGGGGCTACTGAGCGCCATGGCTCCGGCGACCCGGGCCCCGCCGGAAAACCCGCTGGTATACACGCGACGTTCGTCGAGCGAGAGGCGGAGGTGGGTGTCCTGCCAAATTGCGTTGACTGCCTGCGATTCATCGCCGGAGAAATTCCGCGAATTGTTGGATCCGGCGAAGATGAATCCGTAAGTCTCCGCAAGATCTTTGTAGAGATCGATTGGGCGGCGTCCGCGCCCGCCGGGATCGAAGAAGTAGATGATCGGCCAGCGCTTCGTCACCGTGTAGGCGGAAGGAAGGTACAAGGCGTAGCTCTGATTTGCGTCGGAGGCGCAAACGACATTCACGATTTGACCGGGAGAAGGCAGGTAGACCGGCTTCTCTGCTTGCCCTCGCGAAATTTGCGCGCAAAGCGAGAGCAGGAGGACTCGCGTCGCGAATTGCGCAACCGTGTGGATGACTTGGCGCATCTAGAGTGTATGGTAGCGCCTTGCGGCGTCGAACTGTGCCGCGGAACGGGGCGTATAATCACACCATTGCAGTTCTGTGGGGGTTCCTTTCATGAGTCTTCCGCGCACGCTCGGTGAACTGCGCCGCAGCGACTTTACCGAAGAGCGGTTACGCACCCGCCGAGTGAAAGACGAATTGCGAGACAATCTGGTAGCGCGTCTTCGCCAAAGCGGCGACGCGGCGGTGTTTCCGGGAATCGTGGGTTACGACGACACCGTCGTGCCGCAGATCATCAACGCAATACTCTCTCGGCATAATTTCATTTTACTGGGACTGCGCGGACAGGCGAAAAGCCGCATTCTGCGAGCGTTAACAACGCTGCTCGATCCCCAAGTGCCGTATATCGCAGGATGCGAGATTCACGACAATCCTTACGCGCCGATCTGCAAGCGCTGCCGCGACGAGGTTGCGCGCCTTGGAGACAGCACCCCGATTGCGTATCTGAATCCTGATGACCGCTACGTCGAGAAACTCGCGACCCCGGATGTGACCATCGCCGACCTGATCGGCGACATTGACCCCATTAAAGCGGCGCGCGGCGGACATGAATTATCGAGCGAATTGACGGTTCACTACGGTCTGCTTCCCCGTGCTAATCGCGGCATCTTCGCGATCAACGAACTTCCCGATCTCGCGGGGAAGATTCAAGTCGGGTTGTTCAACATCATGCAGGAAGGCGATGTGCAGATTAAGGGATATCCGATCCGACTCCCGCTCGATGTCGCGCTCGTATTCAGCGCGAACCCCGAGGACTACACGGCGCGCGGCAAGATCATCACGCCACTGAAAGACCGAATCGGATCGGAGATTCGCACACACTACCCGGCGACGGTCGAAGAAGGAATCGCGATCACGGCGCAGGAGGCGTGGACGCGCCGCAACGGGCACGCGCTGCATCTACCCAGTTATGTGCAGGAAGTTATCGAGCGCGTCGCGTTCGCAGCTCGGGAAGACAAGAAGATCGACAAGAGATCAGGCGTGAGTCAGCGGCTACCGATCTCGGCGATGGAGAATGTTATTTCCAATGCCGAGCGACGAGCGATCCGTAATACTGAAAAGCTGGTCGTGCCCCGCATCAGCGACGTTTACGCCGCGCTTCCCGCAATCACCGGAAAACTCGAACTCGAATATGAAGGCGAGATGAAGGGCGCTGATTTTGTCGGGCGTGAACTGATTCGCGCGGCCATCGCCAAAACGTACGACGAGTACTACACCGGCGCCAACGTGCAGCAGATCGTGCAGTGGTTCGATCTTGGGGGAGAGATTCAGCTTTCGGATTCGATTCCCGCAGCCGAGGCATTGGAGAATCTGCGAGGCATCCAGGGCCTGATCGACAAACTGGGCCCGCTCGGCGTTTCCCCGAAAGAGGCCGCAGAGCAACAGGTATCAGCGGCGGAGTTCATTCTTGAAGGCCTGCACGCCCACAAGCGAATCGGCCGCAGCGAGGAGCGCGTGTTCAAGGCTGGCGAGAAGCGGCCGGAACCTGTGCGGGAAAAGTCGATGGAGCCCGATGATCGGCCGTACCGGCAGAGAAGGCAGTTTAACTGAGCTACGAGTCGTGAGCCCCGAGCCGCGAGCCAAACCTTCGAGCTCGCTGCTCACGACTCGCGACTCAGGACCAGCATGAAACGCATCCGCTATTCCAAATACGTTCCCGATCCTGCGGGCGAGATGAGCATGGAGGATCTGCTCAACGCGCTCTCCGACTACCTGCTGCAGAGTGGGTTTCAGGATTCCATGTGGTACGAGATGCCGCAGGGAGAGCACACGATCGACGATCTGCGGCGCGCGATCGAAAACGCTCTGATGAACGGCGAGTTGTTCGATGAGAATCTGCGCGAGCAGATCGAACAAATGGTGGCCGACGGTCAACTCGACGAGTTGATCGAAAAGTTGATCGAGCGTATGCAGCAGGAAGATTACATTTCGGTCGATGAACCACACGATCCTGCGCGCAGATCCAGCGTGGGTGGACAGACCGGCGAAGCGCAGCAGGCCCGCTTCGAAATCACCGACAAAAGCTTGGATTTTCTCGGATTCAAGTCGCTGCGCAATCTGCTTGGATCGTTGGGCAAATCCAGTTTCGGTCGCCATGACACCCGCGACCTTGCCACCGGAATCGAAGCCAGCGGATCCTCGAAGACCTACGAGTTTGGCGACACGCTGAATCTCGATATTACGGCCACGCTGTCGAGCGCCATCCAACGCGAAGGCCTGACTCTGCCGTTGAATATCGAATATTCCGATCTCAAGGTGCATCAGTGTGAATACCAGTCGTCGTGCGCAACCGTGCTCATGCTCGATTGTTCGCATTCGATGATCCTGTATGGAGAAGATCGGTTCACGCCGGCGAAGAAAGTGGCGATGGCTCTATCCCATCTGATCCGGACGCAGTATCCCGGAGATTCGTTGTCGCTAGTGCTCTTTCACGATTCGGCCGAAGAGATTCCACTGTCGCAGCTGGCTCGAGTGAAGGTTGGCCCGTATTACACCAATACACGCGAGGGACTGCGTCTGGCGCAGAGACTTCTGCAGCGGCAGCGCAAAGACATGAAGCAGATCGTGATGATCACCGACGGCAAGCCGTCGGCGCTCACACTAGAAGATGGTCGTATCTACAAGAATGCGTTCGGGCTCGACCCGCTCGTCGTCAGTCAAACGCTAGAGGAAGTTTCAAAGTGCAAGCGGGCGGGCGTGCTGATCAATACTTTCATGCTCGCCTCGGATTACGGCTTAGTGCAGTTTGTACAGAAGGTCACGGAAATGTGCCGCGGCAAAGCGTACTTCACGACTCCCTACACCCTCGGACAATACCTGCTGATGGACTACATGTCGCGGAAAACGAAGACCATCCATTGATTCTGGAAAAAGCCTCATAAACCACCAAGGGCACGAAGGGCCACGAAGGGCTTATTTTTTCCGCCTTCGTGTAACTTTGTGTCCTTTGTGGTTTCATAGAAAGAGCATGGCGAACTGTATTCGATGCGGTCGGCAGCTTCCTCCCCTAAGCTTTGGGAAGAAGGTCTGCCAGTGGTGCGTGCAGCATGAAGCCGCACAGCGCGGTGACGACAGCGACAATACAATGCAGCGCGTGATTCCGGCACCATGGGTGCGGCGCAGCCAGCCCACGTTCAGCCTGACGCAAATTCTCTTCGGCGCAAACGTCGCGGTGTTTCTGGCCATGGCGCTTGCCAGCGGCTCCCTATTCGAGTTCTCCGGACAAGTCATGGCTCACTACGGAGCGAATTTCGGTCCGTACACCCTTTCGGGCCAATGGTGGCGGCTTGTCACGTACATGTTCCTGCATGGCGGCATCATGCACATCGCCTTCAATATGTGGTGTTTGTGGGACCTTGGCCAATTGTGTGAGTCACTCTATGGACGCTGGACCTTCCTCGCGGTTTACCTCATCACGGGCGTTGGTGGGGGATTGGCAAGCATTGCCTGGAATCCCGGAGTGCTGAGTGTTGGGGCGTCGGGTGCGATCTTTGGCCTGGCTGGTGCATTGGTTGCATCGTTCTATCTTGGCGAGTTCTCGCTCCCCAGAATCGCGATCAGCGGGACACTGCGAAGCCTCGTATTCTTCATTGGCTTCAATGTGTTGTTTGGTGCGGGCCTTAACATGTTTGCAGGTAGTTCCGGAGGCATCGACAACGCCTGCCACGTAGGAGGTCTGGTAAGCGGCATGGCCCTAGGCGCCTTGATCGCTCGCCTTGCTCCACAGACTGACGCCCCGCTGCGCCGCGCGAGTGTGGTGGGATTCGTCGCCCTACTCGTGGTCCTTGCCGGATTTGGAGTACGGCAGTGGCGTGGCGGAACGATGCGCGCCCAACGGGAGTTCGAGGAAAGCGCAGCCGACCCGATCGCCCGCGGAAAGATTCTTGTGCGTGAAAAGCCTGATCTTCCGCAAGCGCACTTTGTACTCGCGGAAGCCTACTACAATCAACAGCAATTCCCGGAGGCCGAAGCCGAATTCAAGCGCGGCATCGAACTACAGCCCTCATCGGCAGCGGGACACTTCTACCTGGGGATGACTTATCTCGGCGAGAAGGAGTTCGACAAGGCAAAAACGACTTTCACGGAGATGCTCTCTTTGAATAACGGGAGCGCCTACGGCCACTATGGCTTGGGCCTGGTGTCCGCGGACCAGCAGAACTATCAGGGCGCTATCGACGAGTTCAAGAAAGTAGTTGCCGCCGGAACGCCAGTTTCGGGCCTCTACTACGACCTTGGAAACTCATACGCGAAACTGAAGATGTATGACGACGCCATTGCGGCGTATCTCCAGGGGAAACAGAAAGACGGCGATGATCCTGACCTGGAAAATGCGTTGGCCGATGCTTATCAAGCGAAGGGGATGACGCAGCAGGCGCAGGATGCCCGGAACCGCGCAGGGGAGCTAAGAGGGCAGGGACCGCATTAAAGCTAATCGTCTCGGGAAGGGCACGGCTTGCAGCCGTGCCGCTAGAGCTCAAGACAGACGCGGGCTTTAGCCCCTGAGGCCCGCTTGGCTTTTCTGGTGGACCATGATGAGAGGGGTTCTGGTTGTGGGCGGGAAAAGTAAGACCAACGAACTAATCCGCGAAACTGTCACCCAGTCGGCGGAAGAGACGATTGCCTTCGGGCGAACGCTGGCCGAACTGCTCACTCCACCGAAATTGGTACTCCTACGAGGCGATCTGGGAGCGGGCAAGACCACGCTGGTCAAAGGAATCGCCGCAGCCTTCGATGCCGCGTCCGAAGAAGATGTAACCAGCCCGACATTCACGCTCATCCACGAATATCGCGGCGCGCGGGCCAATCTTTATCACATCGATCTTTACCGCATCGACACTCCGCGCGAATTGGATACTCTCGCACTCGACGACCTGCGCAGTGAAAACAGCCTCCTGCTGATTGAGTGGGGAGAGAAGTTTCCACGACTGGTGCGCGATCGCGATGTGGAGATTTCGTTAGAGCGCGAGGGCGAGAGCGGAAGAAGGATAAGAGTCAGCGGGTTGTAAGAAGACGTTCTCATTCCTCTCTCTGGGAATTCCCGGATCACAAACCTAGATCTCTTACTTCCTTTTCATCGTGGCCGAGCCAGTGGGCAACCTCGTGCCATACGACTCGTTTCACTTCGGCTCGCAGATTGCCCTCGGAACACCGCAAGATCGGGCCACGGAAAACGAAGATCACGTCGGGCGCGGTTCGCAATACCGTAGATCCGCGTTGAGTTCGGAAGACGCCACTGTAGAGTCCCAGCAGTTCGGTGCCCGGCCTGCGTCCCCTCAGAGCCTCTTCGGGCGGCTCGTCGGCCACTTGGATCCCGGGAAAGTCCGGCAAGTTTTTGATCTTCTCGGGCAACGTGTTGTACGCCCATTCGACGATCTGTTCGAAAGTCTCAGAATCAGTGGGCTCTTTCATAGGACAACCAAAGCGATTCAGGACAATGACACCCAATCAATGCCGGGGAATATCAACAGGACTCGTAATCAGTGCGCGATGGGAGGTTGGCGCAGCGATTGTGATTCTCGCGCAGACTGACGATGCGCTCCATTCGCGGACGATTGAGAACAGGATCATCAGTGCGAATAACGCGAAGATGAGGCGGGGTCTGTCCATGAATCTGGTTATCCTACCTGACAAGGCTATTGCGGCCAGAAGCTCGCTGGCCAGTTGCTTGCAACTGTCATTCCGAGCGAAGCGAGAATCCCTACCTGCGACAGTTACTCTAAGGTAGGGATGCTTCGACTTCGCCGCAGTTCCGCTTCGCTCCACTTTGGCTACGCTCAGCACGACACTTTTCTGGATGGCACAGAACATGGGTCCACTTCCTGGAGAATTCTCCTTGTCCCAAATTCAGCGAGAAGCGGGCCACCTCGTCCCCATTCGAGAACTGATTCTCAAAAGCCCATGATGTTGTAACCGCAATCGACGTAGATCACTTCACCAGTGATGCCGCTGCTGGCGTTGGAGGCAAGGAAGACTCCGGTCGAGCCGACTTCGGCGACTTCTACGTTGCGTCCTAACGGAGAGCGCTCGGCGTGGGATTTCAACATTTCTCCGAGGCCGGAGATGCCCCGGGCAGCCAGAGTCTTAATCGGTCCCGCAGAGATGGCATTGACGCGAATCTTCTGTTTTCCGAGATCACTCGCCAGATAGCGCACAGTGCACTCAAGCGCCGCCTTGGCTACGGCCATCACGTTATATTTCGGAACGACCTTCTCTGCACCGTAGTAGGTCATGGTGATGATGGAACCGCCGTCCTCCATGAGAGGAGCGGCGGCCCGAGAGACCGCGATTAGAGAATAGACGCTCACATCGTGAGCGATGCGGAATCCCTCGCGAGTCGTATTGATAAATTCTCCCTTGAGTTCCTCGGCGGGGGCGTAGGCGACGGAGTGCACCAGCGCATGCAGCTTGCCGTGCTTCGATTTCAGCTGTTCGAACAGGCGAGCAATGTCTTCGTCTTTTGAGACGTCGCACATGTAGCCTTCGGCACCGGGCAGCGACTCAATGAGGTCCTTCGCTTCCTGCTCAAGGCGCTCATTCTGATACGTGATGGCTAGCTTCATGCCCGCGGCGTGCAATCCCTGGGCGATGGACCAGGCGATCGAGCGTTTGTTGGCAACTCCGAAGACAACGGCGTTTTTGCCCTGCAAATCAGCAGACATAAGTCTCCTTGAGGAAGTGAAAAGGATAGCAGCCTGAGCCCTCCTTTACCACGGACACGGTTTGGCCTACTCAGCTTTTCGGGGACGTTGCCATTTCCCAACCGATCCTTTCTCTGCAGGATGTGTTTAAAACCGCTGAGTGCGAGGATAAATGCCGCCGAGCCTGGGAGAGAACCAAAGCAGAACAATCAGATTTCTTGGCGCTCTCTGCGGATGTTCTCAGCGTCCTCAGCGGTCAAAAGCTTTTTACCGCTGAGTTCGCAAAGAACTGCCGCCGAGTTCGCAGAAACGAGGCCCGCTACGCCCAACGCTTCAGTCGGCTGCGATTTCTTCCCTGACCCGGTTCTCTATCGGCCAGCTGGCCGCAACGAAGGATAGGCCGTACACGCCCGCCAGGATTGCGAATCCAACCACCAGGCTGACATTGTGGGCAACCGCGCCCACACAGATCGCAAGCACCACCTGCAGGAAAGTTCCGGCGAAGTAGAAAGTGTTCTGCACGCGCCCCATCAAATGCTTCGGGACCATTTCCATCAAACTTGTGTTCATCGCGACGCCGCCAACCCCGCGCCCCGAGCCCATCGCGAAATAAGTCGCAATCGCAAGAACCAAAAAGCCGGAAATCGGGGCGAATGCCATACACACGGACAAGATCGCCATCGAAAATGCAATCGTGCGGCGTCCGCCAAGGCGGGCAATAATCCGAGGAGCATAGAGTGCACTGACGAAAGCGCCAGTGCCCCATCCTGCGTTGAGCCAGCCATACCCTTTGGCACCGGCGTGAAACACGCGATCGCTGAGCGAGGGCGTGACAACGACACCCGTGACCATAGCTCCCAGAAACAAGGCCCAACTCACGCCCAACATCACCACAGCGCGATGATCGCGCAGGAAGTGGATACCCTCCCGCATCTCGCGCCAAAAACGCTCAAGCTGAGTTTCAGCCGCGACGATGTCGGACTTCAGTTCGTCCGGGCGAATGACGACATGGCGTCCCTTGCGAACGGCAAAGTAGCAAAGGAACGAGACCACATACGTCGACACGTCGAGCATCAAAACGCCGCCGAGGCCGATGTGATCGTAGATGAAGCCGACAATGGCGCCCGCGACAAGAAACCCGCCCTGCACACCCGCAAGGAGAAACGTATTCGACTGCACAAACTCGCCCTCGGGTGTCAGCTCCTGGATCAGCGCAGTGATCGTCGGCCAGAACATCCAGAAACCGGCCGCGACTAGCGTATTCATTAAGTAAAGCTGCCAGACCTGAACTCGCTCACGGAAGGCCAGAATCGCCACAGCGACGATGATCAGCGCGCGGATCGCGTCCAGCCACATCACAAGGCGCCTGCGGTCCTCGCGGTCGATGACGACGCCCGTAAACGGAAGCATCAGCATCGCGGGGATGGTTTGCAGAACGGCGAAGGTCCCCAGCGCCGTTTCCGAATGCGTGGCTTTCAAGATGTACCAGGCCACAGCAGCAGAGTTCATCCCGCTGCCAACCATCGAGATCAGGTTGGCCGCAAAGACAAACCGCAACGGGCGATGGCTGAAACTGGTACGCATCTATCTACTTTAGCCGAAAAGGGCAATGTGAATGTCGGCGGTGTGGATGCTCGAGTTCAGAGTTCGAGTTTCTAGTTTCGAGTTTCAAACTACCGCTTCAGGTGACGTAGGCCCTTGCGCGGCGCCGCGTTCGGCGCTACGATTCGCGTGCTACTCAAGAGTCGAGTCATCTTGCGTATACGCCGGAGGCGGGCTATGAGACAGTGCAAGGGATCGTTGCTGCTGGTGGTTTTCTCTTTCGCATTCTCTTTTTCCCAGGCATGGGCCCAGGTGGACCACATCGTGATCGCGGCGGGAACCGACGAAGATCACGCTCTGCAAGCCATTTCAAGCGAACAGGACGCCGTGAAGAAAACGGCAATGTATCAGGATTTCGTTCAGAAGTTTTCTTCGAATCCTCAGGCGGTGGCCTACGGAAATTGGCAGCTTGCTCAGACCTCTCAGGCAAGTGGTGACTTAGATAAAGCACTCGATTACGGGGATAAGGCGCTGGCGGCATCGCCGCACAATCTCGACATTCTGGTTTCACAGGTCAGCGTTGCGCAGCAAGCGAAGAACAACCTCAAGCTGATCGATTATGACGCGAAGGGCGGCGAGGTCTGCCACTCCATCGCCAAGCAACCGAAGCCCGAGGGCATGAGTGACGATGACTTCAAGCAGAAAATCACACAGGAGAAGGCGGCCTCGCAGAGCAATTGCGATTTTCTCGAGACTAGCGGCTTCAATGTCATCACGACCGAGACTGATCCGAAAAATCGCATGACAGAAATCGAGAAATACACGGCAGCATTTCCCGACTCGAAGTTTAGCGATCAAGTCTCGAACTACGCCATGTACACGCTGGGTCCGGGGCAACTGAATGATCAAGCTCGACTGGTTTCGTTCGGCGAGAAGATTCTGGCGAGTGATCCGAACTCGGTGCCAGCCTTGTTATTGCTCGCCAGCTACTACGGAGAAGACAAACAACCCGGAAGCGCAGCCAAGGCGATCACCTACGCACAAAAAGTCATCGACGTGTCGAAGGCCGATGCTGCCGATGCGGATAAATCCCGCAAGATGGCGGCAGGAGCGGCTCACAATACGATCGGCTGGGCCTATCTCAAGCAAGAGAAGACAACTCCCGCCATCACCGAACTGAAATCGGCGTCGACTCTGCTCAAGGGGGAAGACGATCAGCAATATGCGCGTGCCTTGTATGGATTGGGGTTCGCGTATGGCAAGTTGAACAAACTGACCGAGGCTCGCGAAGTACTGACTGAGGCAGTCAAGATCCCTGGACCGTTGCAGTCGATGTCACAAGATCTATTGGCGAAGGTCAACAGCGCGCGCGCCAAAGGAAAGTAGAGACCATCAGGCTGCCTTCACTTCTGCGGCTGAACCAGATCTTCGGAAAGTAGCTGGGCTTTCCATGCGAGGGTCTTGCCGCGTTCCGCATCTCCTTCGGCCAAGGCGGCTTTTGATTGATCGACGAACTGACGAATCTGTACGACGGTGTCCTTCTGAGCGTCACTGAGCTGAAGTCCAGCAATCTTCTTCAAGTTTGCCTCGGTCGACCCCAACATCTCGTTGGCCGCAGCGCGTTTCTGTGAGGCTGGATCGCCACCTGCCAGCTGGATGCTCGGCTCAACTGTTCCTCCCTGTCGGACGACGACCTTCGGCGGCGGACAGTCCTTCGCCGCTGGAGTTGCGGACGTACCACTCGGTTGAGCGGCGGTCTCATTCGAGGCGCTGGAGCTACCGGCTTGGCCGCCCGAATTCGAAGCATCACAAGGAGCAAGCGATGCCTTTTTCTTGCGACCTCGCTTCTTGGCGGCAGACGCCTTTGCCGATGGAGGGGATTCCTGATTTGTAGAAGCACCGCTCTTCGACGGAGCGTTTGTTTGCGGAGTTGGATTCTGGCCTTGCTCTGGACTTGGCTGGTTGCTTTGGGCTGAACTTGGTGCTGACTGTGCTGTTGGCTGGGACTGAACAAGGCTATCCTGGGAACTCAGCCCCGTGGAGTAGATACCGAACAGCAGGATGGCAACGGCCAGAGTCATGCGGGTCCCGTGGTCCAATACCAATTTACCGTCCATATTACGCCGTTGGACGGACGACTGCTATGGAATCTTCCGATTAGCAAGAGATTCAATTAGTCACCGCGATTCGAGGTGGCCTCATCGGGAACGTAGTCCAAATGAGGCTCTGGGACGGCTCCTGCGGCCGGGATATGGAAGCGGAACACAGTGCCGGTCATTTCGGCAGATTCAAAATCGACTGAGCCGTAGTGCCATTGGAGAATCTGATAAGTCTGGGCCAGGCCAATGCCGCTACCGTCTTTCTTGGTCGTGAAATAAAGCTCAAAAACCTTGTCGTGCATTTCCTTTGGGATGCCGGGGCCCTGGTCGTGAACCTCGGCTACGACAATTCCGTTCTCGCGGCGCGCTGAAATGGCAAGTACTCCTCCCTGCGGCATGGCCTGCACTCCATTGATGACGACGTTGAGGATTGCCTGTTTCATCAGGTCGGTGTCGACTCTGACGGGCAGAGTCAGGTTGGGCATGTGTCGCTCAATGGTGACTCCGTGTTGCTCAGCATCAGGGCCAGCCAACTGTGCGACGTCTTCCAGCAGGCGGCGCAGATCGACTTCCTCGAGATGGAGGTCGCGCGGCCGCGTGAAGTCGACGAGCGTTTGCACAACACGGTCGAGCCGGCGGATCTCGCTGTCGATGATGTCCATATGGCGCCGGGTATCAGGCTCTTGTTGCGCGAGCTTGTTCTGTAGAAGTTGCAGGTGCAGCACGATGGCATTAATTGGATTCTTCACTTCATGCGCTACGCCACGGGTAACGCGGCTGCTGGCCGAAAGCCTCCGTGACATCTCGATTTCGTCGCCGATGCGCCGAGCCGGTTCCGTATCACGCATGATCAGAAGGGCGCCGATCTGTGAAGACTTCTCTTGAACAAAATCGAGGGAGACCTGCACACGCTTCTCTCCCGCAACATCGAACTCGCGCTGCGAGATCGGATGCCGACGCTCAAAAGCATCCAGCAGCGCCGTGCCTAGCAAAGACTTGCGGTCGAAAACTTCTTGTACGGTTCGCCCCAGCAATTCACTGCGAGGACGTCCGAGGAAACCCTCCACCGGAGCGCTCACAAGCACGACCCTCGAATCGCGGGCAAACAGCAAAAGGCCATCCTGCAGCTTTGACATCAGCTGATCGACATTGTCTTTCAGCGCGGAGAAGATCTCTTTGCTGTCGCGAATCTGGCGGCCGAGGTTGGCGATCTTCAGGGTAACGAGTCCGTACTCGTCGCGTTTCGATTCGGTGCGGTAGAGATCGGCTTCCCCGGCGGTGACGCTGTCGAGATTCCGGCTGATCTCCTTAAGCGGCCCGAGGGCCAGGTTGGAAATACCCGCAGCCAGAAAGAGGGACAGCACAATCGCGGCGATTGATATATAGAGTGCCCTGTTCAGCCGCGTCCGAACCTCGCTCCGGAGAAAGATCGTCTGCACTCCAATGCGAATTGTTCCGAAAGGAGTCCCGTTTAACTCCAGCGGATAGGAGACGTCATAAACGGTTGAAGGACGGAAGACCAAGGGAATCTGATCGCGGAACCTGGCTTTTACGACCTGCTCGAAATTCGGACGTGGAGGAATGATCTTCCCCATCAGGCCGTTGTTTGTATGCAGCAACGCCTTGCCGTTCGTGTCGACGATGGCAACGTCGTAAATGTACCTCCAGTCCCCGGGGTCGGACTGAAGCAGGTTGTTCAGGTTAATGTCAGTTTGGACGAATTCAGTGAGGGCGCGCCGTACGGCAACGGGATCGTTGGTATCAATTTTCGTGCTGCTGAAGTCGGGAACGTCAATGTTCGCCGCGTACGCCAGTTGATGCGTCAGGCTGGTCGCGGTTTCGTAGGCACCGGAAATGCGCAAACGAAGAATCTGCGAGATATAAAGGTAGGAAAACGCGGTAACCATTATGGCCACCATCAGGGTGATGACCAGCACGATGATAGTTTTCCGTCGGAGCATTGATAAACCAGCAACTGCCTAACTGCTGGGCACCTCTTCCTTGCCTGGAGGCGCCTCCGCCGCGGCGCTTCCATATTCTTTCAACTTATTGTGGAGCGTCTTCAGGCTGATCCCGAGAATTTCCGCAGCTCTGGTCTTGTTATTGCTGGTCGCTTCCAGCGTTTTCAGAATCAGCATCTTCTCGGCCTCTTCCACCGTGGTACCCACCCCAAGCCGAACTGCGTCCGGATCGTTGGCGGCAGCGCGCAGCGGAGCCTGCCCGAATCCCGGCGGCAGATGCTTGGTTTCGACGACTCCCGTGTCGCATACGATGACGGCGCGCTCAATTGTGTTGCGTAGTTCGCGCACGTTGCCGGGCCAGGAGTAATTATTGAATTGATTCAGCACGGCTTCGCTCACAGCCATCACCTTGCGCCCGTGCTTTCCGCTCATTTCCCCCAGCAGCAGTTGCACGAGTCCGGCGATGTCTTCTTTATGTTCGCGCAGCGGGGGCATATGGATATTGAAGACGTTCAGCCGGTAATAAAGGTCGCTGCGCAGCTCTCCGCGGGCCACCGCCTCGTCGGGAACCTTGTTTGTAGCTGCGAGGACGCGCACATCGACGGCAGTCTCGACCTTGCTTCCTAAACGCCGAAGCTTGCGATCTTCAAGGACGCGGAGCAATTTGGCCTGAGTGCCAACCGGCATCTCGCCGATTTCATCCAGCAGCAGCGTTCCACCTTCTGCCAGTTCGAAGCAACCGGTACGACGCTCGAGAGCTCCGGTAAAAGCGCCTTTCTCGTGGCCAAAAATCTCGCTCTCCATCAGGGTTTCTGGAATGGCGGCACAGTTGATCGCTACGAATGGACGATCCTTGCGTGGACTAAGCTCGTGAATTGTCCGCGCAACCAACTCTTTACCCGTTCCGCTGGCGCCTGTGATCAGAACGGAAGCAGTGCTGGGCGCCACCATCTCGATGAGCCTGAAGATTTCCTGCATTTTCCGCGACGAGCCGCTTAGGCGGCCCAGAGATCCCGTATCGCGAAGACGGCGTCGAGTCGCTTCCAGTTCCGCTCGAGTTCCAAGCAGGGCGGAGGCATTCGAGAGAATCGTACGCAGCCGGCTCGTATCGATCGGCTTGGTGATGTAGTCGTACGCGCCCATCCGCATCGCTTGCACTGCACTGTCGATCGTTCCCTGGGCAGTGACGAGAATGACCGCCATAGTCTGAGCCTGTTCGGCCAGCCGCTCCAATAGATCGAGGCCGCCCATCCGCGGCATCTTCAGGTCGGTGATTACGATCGATGGAGTCCATTGGGTCGCTTTTTCCAGTCCCGCGGCGCCGTCTTGGGCTGTTTCTACGCGAAACCCCCACGACGTGACCAGTTCGGCCAGACCGGACCGCTCGTTCTCTTCGTCTTCTACGATCAGTACTTTTTCGTGGCTCATCGGTTCGCTTTTGCGTTCGTCAACCGGCGGTACTTCAAGAGCTCTAATACCAGCTTGGACCCCAGATCAAACCTTCACGATACGCGGCCTGCTTCGTACCGGGCAAGGTCCGGAACGTGCACTTATCCTGCAGGCAGCAGCCTCATGAATGTCATTCTGAGACGGCAATCGGACAATAAAGCTCAGAGATACCCCTAGTCTACCCTTTCGATTTCGTCTGCTGTGAGATAGAATTTTTGGTTCTCGGAACAGGCCCGCTTCATCTGCTGATCTAGCATTCAACAATCCCTTTATTTTGCCTACATGGAATCCTAAAAACTACTTCTGGAGGTTGTGACAATGGGAAGCGCAATTGGCTTCCGCGGCAGGGTCGTTGCTTTTACGTCAGCACTCTTCTGCGTTGCTTTGATGTCGGGGTCGGCTCTGGGGCAGAGCGACTCCTATCCGAAATGGGATCTTTTCGCGGGATATCAATGGCTACATCCCGGAGCCACCGTTCCGGTGGCGGGAAACCCCGGCAATCCCACGCCTTACAAAGTGCCTGACATGGCGCCCGGATTCGGGACCGCCCTCACCTACAATTTCGATAAGAATTGGGGAGCCGAAGCGGACTTCGGATACAACTGGAGTAACGGCAACTACGAAACCACCGTTTCGGGCGGCCCGCGCTTCATGTGGCGTACCGGCGACGCCAATTTCTTCCTCCATACTCTCCTTAGCTATAACCGCTTGTCCGTGAACGTTGCGGGTAATCCCTCCAATGGCATAGGAGCCATTCTAGGCGGCGGCATGGATCTTCCTATCACCAAGAAATTCGCCTGGCGGGTGTTCGAGGCCGACTACGTTTGGGGCCATCACAACTACGCCGGCAATGCTGCGCCCCAGTTCACCAACCTGCGGCGCGTAGATGCAGAAGGCGTCAGACTGCGTACTGGATTCGTCTTCAGTTGGGGCGGCGAGGAGGCTGTCCTACCGGCTGCCTCCTGTTCAGTCCAGCCGACAGAGGTTATGGTTGGCGAGCCGATCACCGCAACTGTTACTCCCAGCAGCTTCAATCCGAAGCACACGCTTTCCTTCAGCTGGACCGCCACGGGCGGCCAAGTCACCGGGAAAGATACCAGCGCGACCATCGATACCAACAATGTCGCGCCCGGGAACTATACAGTTACGGCGCATGTCACCGATCCCAAGGTAAAGAAGGCAAACGAAGCGAGTTGCACGGCGAACTTCACCGTGAAGCCGCTTCCGCCGAAGAACCCTCCGACGATGTCATTGTCGGCGAACCCGACCGAACTCGTTCCGGGAGGAACGGTTAATCTCTCGGGCGAATGCAGCAGCCCCGATGGCGTACCGGTATCGGTTGCAAATTGGACGTCGACCGCAGGCTCAGTTTCGGGCAGCGGAACCTCGGCCACTCTGAACACCGCCGGCCTGCAGCCTGGGCCAGTTACAGTCACCGCGACCTGCACCGATTCGCGCGGCCTGACGGCGCAGGCGTCGACGCAGATCAATGTGCAGGCTCCGCCACCGCCTCCGGTCGACAAGGCTCTCGAAGCCCGTCTGGCACTGCACAGCGTCTACTTCGCGACGGCACAACCGACAGCGAAGGACCCGAGCGGAGGGCTACTGCCCAGCCAGCAACAGACCCTGCTTGCGCTTGCGACAGACTTCAAGAAGTATCTGCAAGCCAAGCCGGACGCCCATCTCACGCTGGAAGGCCACGCCGACCATCGCGGGTCGCCCGCCTTTAACCAGGTTCTGACCGAACGCCGTGTGGCGAGAGTGAAGAGCTTCCTCGTCGAACAGGGCGTTCCCGAGTCTGCGATCGACACGAAAGCCTTCGGAGCAGGACAAAACCTGACGACCGAGCAGGTGAAAGAGTCGATCATGCAGAATCCGGATCTGAGCACTGAGGAACGCAAGAGAGCCCTTGCGCGAATCGAGGTGATCCGTATGGCCAGCAACCGTCGAGTTGACGTGACGTTAAGCTCGGCAGGCCAGACGGAAACGTCGGTGCGTCAGTTCCCGTTCAACTCCACCGATGCGCTGAGTCTGATCGGCGGTCGCGAATCAGCCAAGAAGCCGGCTGCCAAGCGCACCACAAAGAAACCAGTGAAGAAGCCATAACGGTCATTGGACAACCAAGCCAAACTGACGGAGGGCACAATCGCCCTCCGTTTTGTTTTGCTCGCTGTCTATTCCTCTCGACGTGAGTGCGGGAGGGGAACAAGAAAAATCTACACATACTCCCCGAAAGTGCCATCGCCAAGCTGTTGATTTAATGAGACCTTGTGTTGGTATTCGGGTTGCCACTCCCAATTTAAAGAAATGCAGCGCGAAATATGGCTGTAATGGGTGAATTTCGCAAGCCCCGCATGCGGATTGTCATAGCGTTGTCAGTCCTGGCACTGGCCGCCGGATGTTCCCGATCCGTCCCGGTTCCCGATGAGGGATCGAATCAGGCCGGTCAGGCACCGTTTCGGACAACCGGCACTGCCGGTGAAGCCCTTCCCACGGCTAGCCAAAATGGTAGTCCTGAAGGATATGGGCTGCCGTTCGACGAAGGTCAAAGTATCCCAGCCGGTACATTACTTACAGTGCGTCTCAAAGGCGCGCTGACCTCTGCGGCCACCGGTGGAAATAACCCATTTGAGGCCGTCGTTGATCAACCCGTCGTGATCGATGGAAACACAGTCGTACCAAGAGGTGCAGCGGTAGTTGGCAAAGTCGAATCGGTTCGCACTTCCGCATTGAAGCCCGAGCGTGGCTATGTTCGTCTTGCGCTCCAGTCGGTTCATTTGGGAGGAGTAGACGTTCCGGTGCAGACTGCAAGTCTGTCCGCCCGCCAGGGACCATCCGCCGACCTGCAGGCGTCAACAGTTCGTTTGGAGGATGGCCGACGGTTAACCTTCCGCCTTATGGAGCCGATTGCCCTCAGTCCGCATCCCAGCCGAGCCAGCCGTTAACTTTTTGAGTTTTCCACAGGAGAATTTCCTTTTTTAGTGACATCTGCACTTAGCTCGCACAGCCTCGTGTGTCTATAGTGAGCCGAAATGGGATCTGGACGAGGAAACAGACACGTCGAGATTCCCATTTTGGGAAAACTGAGGTAGCAGGCGCCGCAATCTCGCGCTTCATCTCCCCTATTTTCCCTTCACAGTAGGAATGTATGAGTGCTGCTGCTGAAGTCCTGCGCATATGCGAGAAGTACGAAGCGGAGTTCCCTTCACTTCTGCATACTGCGCCAAATGCGTTTCTGCTTTGCAGGCCGGACGGCACGATCACGGCTTTCAATCCCGCAATCGCGCACTTCCTGGGCGCAAGTCCGAAACATCTCGAGAATCGCTTTCTCGATCTCATTCCGGCCGAAAAACGTGCAGAGGCAGAGCGGCTCCTACGCTCACTATTTGATGCTGAGCGTGATTGGTTCCAAATCGATACAGAATCTTCCGACGCTCGCAGTCGTGCATTGCGCTGGACAGCATGGTTAGTGCACGGCGAGACTCCCGCCATGCTTGCCATGGCCGAAGAGACTCCTGAGATCCCGTCCGCTCACGAAGGGTTTCGACAATCACAACGCCTGGAGGCCATCGGCCGCCTTGCCGGAGGTGTGGCGCACGACTTCAACAACCTCTTAACCGGAATCTTGCTCTATTGCGACCTTGTGACGGCGAGTCTCGATCCAAGTCACCGCGCTCACAAATACGCCGAAGAGATTCGAAAAGCCGGACTGCAGGCTACAGGGATTGTGCGTCAGTTGCTTGCAGTAGCGCGGCCAAGCACCTCTTCCCCGCGCCCCTTCTGCCTGAATGAGATCGCCGAAGGGATGCGCAACCTTCTCAGCCGGCTGATTGGAGACGCTTTTCAACTCAACTTCGACCTCGACCCGCAATTGGGACTAGTCAACATGGATCCATCCCAGGCGCAGCAGATTCTGCTGAATCTGGTCCTGAATGCGCGAGATGCGCTGCCCCATGGTGGACAGATTTCGATTGAAACTCGCAATTGTAAAGTGCAAGTCCTGCCCGATGCCGGAAAAGGCGACCACTCGCCCGTCTTGCCCTGCGCGCTTTTTGCGGTTTCCGACAATGGTCCGGGAATGGAAGAGTCCGTTCGCATTCACATCTTCGAACCCTTTTTCACCACAAAAGCTGATAAGGGCACCGGTCTTGGTCTGGCGACCGTGCACGACATTGTCACCACAAGTGGCGGGCTGATTTCTGTCGACAGCAAGATTGGCGAAGGCACGCGCGTGAGCGTGCTGCTCCCGCTTGTAACACCAACTTCCAATCCCGAAAACGTCGGGGAACAACTTTCATCTCAAGTAAAGGAATCACACAAATGACGTCTGCCGCGTTAAGTCCGATTAGTAGTCCGACACCGCAATTCGAAGCCGCTAATTTCCTTAATCTTCTGATCATCGACGACGAGCGCACGATTCGCGAGGCGTGCCGGGAAGTAGCGCACTCCCTCGGCTTTACCGCACACGTCGCTGATTCAGCCGAGCAGTCCTACCGCATGCTCGACCTGCAAGCCTTCGATGCAGTCCTGCTCGATCTGCGATTGCCGGGTGCAGGCGGACTCGATGCTTTGCGGCGTATCAAAGAGCGGCGGCCCGATGCGGTCGTCATCGTGGTGACAGGCTATGGCACCGTCCAATCGGCTGTCCAAGCGATGAAGAATGGCGCTTACGACTACGTCACCAAACCGTTCAGCGTCGACGAACTCAAACAGCTGCTCGAACGCGTGGCCAATCACCTCAAGCTGAAGTCAGAGAACCGGATGCTGCGCGAAAAAGTGAAGTCAAAACAGGGATTCGGTGGAATCGTCGGCCGCTCTCCAGAGATGGAGAAGCTCTATCGCATTATCGCCAAAGCCGCCAACAGCATTCATCCTGTCCTCATTTTGGGCGAAAGTGGCACCGGCAAGGAGATGGTTGCGCGCTCCATTCATTATTCAGGGCCTTTCCGCGACAAGCCCTTCATTCCGGTCGATTGCGGTTCCCTGGTTCCGACGTTGATCGAAAGCGAACTGTTCGGTTACGTCAAAGGCGCATTCACCGGGGCCAACCAAAACAAAGACGGTCTGATGGCGATGGCCGAGGGAGGAACGATCTTCCTCGACGAAGTCGGTGAGCTGCCAGTCGATCTTCAGGCCAAAATGTTGCGCGCCATTCAGGAGAAGGAAATCCGTCCGGTGGGCAGTACGCGCCGGGTTCCGATCAATGTTCGCATCCTTGCCGCAACCAATCGCGACCTCGAACAAGCCGTTACACAGGGAATGTTCCGGCGTGATCTGTACTTCCGCCTGAATGTCCTCAGCCTCCGAATTCCAGCACTGCGGGAACGGCGGCAGGATATACCGCTTCTGGTCGGACATTTTCTCGACCGTATGACTCGCACGTCCGGTGTCGAGAAAGTGCTGAGTGACGAGGCTTTGAAGGCCATGCTGGCCTACGACTGGCCGGGCAACGTGCGGGAACTGGAAAACTGTCTGGAGCGCAGCTACGCCTTCACGAGCGGACCAGCAATCCACGTCAACGATTTGCCGCGCGAGATCGCCAATTTGCCGGCGGTCGCATCCTCGAATGGCAACGGCAATGGCCATCTCAAGATCGTTCCCATTGCGGAGCTTGAAAAGCGGACGATTCTCAACGCGATCACCGAATTGAATGGCGACAAGCTCCAGGCAGCACGCTTGCTCGGCATCGGTAAAACGACGCTTTACCGCAAGCTCAAAGACTACGCCGCAGAAGAACTAGGGACCAATTGGGGACTCGGGCAGAGCCAGAATGTTCCGTAGCGGAACTCCGACTGCCTGCGAGTTCGAGTAAGTGCTCTGCTTTCAGCAAGGCGATTTTGGCGTCGCACGTGCAATGGAAAGGACATGATCCTACTTATCACTCCTCAATCTCGAGGGCCCGAGCTTGCTTCACGAGTCCAGGCCAACCTCAGTCAGGAAACCCAATGGGTGCAGACCGTGCAGGAAGCGACAACTCGCTTGCGCGAACGTCCGTATTCGGCAGCAATCATCGATCAGTTCGTGCTCGAAACCGAGCCTGACGAAAGCGATCAGATGATCGAACATCTCGGGACGGCATATCCCGTCTACATCAACTTTGCCGTAACCGGTCTCGACCGCCTTGTGCGTGAGGTACGCTCCGCGCTACACCGGCGCAACCGTGAAGAGCTCGCGGCGCGACGCGCGGTTGCTGAACAAATGCAGAGCGAAATGCGCGAGACACTTACGGTAATGCTTCTCTCCTGCGAGCTGGCGATGTCGGTGCCCGATGTCCCGCTGCTCGCGGCAGAGAAGATCCGCACGATCGATACTCTCGCGCGCGAACTGAGATTGCGTCTCGAAGTAAATTGACGGAATCCCGCGCTGCTAGTGGTTTTGCGCTATTGTGTCCAACTCTTCGCTCCGTTAACGTTTCGCTGCTCATTCATTTCTGTGAACGTGGGATCGCAGAAAATCTGAAACACACAGGCAGAATCCTCCGCACTTGGGTGCCAGCCAAGTGAGGGAGCGATTCTGCCGTTGAGTGTGTTCACGAACCTCTTGGGGGAAACGTGGGTCAGCGCATCGGTGTAAGCAAGAGTCTGATTTATGCTCTCGTAGGATTTTCATTTTGCTGGACTGCGGCCGCTCAGCAGATTACCGGAAGCATCCGCGGGACCGTAACTGATCCCTCCGCCGCTACGATCCAGGGAGCTTCTGTCACTGCTACGCAGGTAGAGACTGGCCTGACGCGCAACGCTGCTACCAATCGGCTGGGCGAATACATCCTCTTGGAGTTGCCCGTCGGCCATTACACTCTGACCGCAACCGCCAAGGGTTTCTCCACTTACATCCAGCAAGGAATCGTTCTCGATGTAAATGAGACGGCTACCGTTCCCGTGCGCTTGGCTTTAGGCACAGAGACCCAAAAGTTGGAAGTACAGGCCGACGCTCAGTTGATTCAGTCCACGGTGACGAGCCTTGGGAAAACCGTGAACGAGCGCGACGTCCTCGAGCTTCCACTCAATGGGCGGAACTTCTCGCAGCTCGGCCTGCTTCAGCCGGGTGTAGTGCCACTCACGCCCGGGCTGGCCGAAGCTGGAGGTTCTCTGCGCGATGGTCAGGCCTACGCGGTCAACGGACAGCGGCCTGAATCCAACAACTTCCTCATTGATGGAGCAATCAACTTCAACGGCGTCGATGGAGGCTTCGTTCTGGAGCCGCCAATCGACTCGATCATCGAGTTCAAAATTCTCAGTCTCAATGCCAATGCAGAATTCGGAAACGCCCTGGGATCGACCACCAACATCATCACGCGCTCTGGAACGAATGATTATCACGGCTCTCTGTGGGAATTCATTCGCAACGACGCCTTCGACGCGAACAACTACTTCGCCATCAACCAGGAGCCACTGAAACAGAATCAGTTTGGTGGAACCTTCGGCGGTCCGATCCGAAAAGACAAGACGTTCTTCTTCGGTTACTACGAAGGCTTCCGCAATCGGCAAGGAGAGACGCAGGGCAGCACCGTTCCTTCCCTCCCCGAGCGGCAAGGAAATTTCGCGCAACTCTGTCCCGAAGGTTTCAATGGCGGTGGAATCTGCAATAACCCGGCGCATCAACTGTTCAATATCTTTGCGAACGCACCAATTCCCTACAATCAATTGCCATTCATCAACCCGCTCTCTCAAGGACTGCTAAGTCTGTTCCCTGAGCCCAATAGCGGCACAAACGTATACAACGCCACCGAAACGCTGCGAGACGATACCGACCAATTCGGGGTACGTGTCGATCATTACTTGTCGAGCGCCGACACCCTGAACTTCCGCTACATGTTCAGCAACGGGACGCGGTTCGATCCGCTCTCAACTTCTGGAGCCAGCGTGCCTGGATTTCCAGTCGGCGAAGATCACCGCGCACAAAATTTCGTCGCGCAAGAGACACACACGTTCTCACCTACCGTGATCGGTCTAGCCCGATTCTCGTACCTTCGAAACAAGTTCCTGTTCGACGAGCACTTGAATCACGAGAGCCCAACCAGTCTTGGCTTTCAATACTCGTCGAGCCTACCCCTTGCCCAGGGGCCTCCGTTCATCCAAGTAAATGGCTACACGACGGTGGGTGATCCAATCACCGGCCCTCGCGACACTTATGAGAATGCCTACGACTACTCGGGATCGCTCAGTTGGATTCGAGGCCGTCATGAACTCAAGTTCGGCGGCGGCTATCAACATCTGAATGTCAACGCGCTGCAAGGCATCGCCACGAACGGCTTCTTCGTTTTTGATCCTGGATTCCCCATCGCCGGTGATGGATTCGCGGCATTCCTGTTCGGCCAGCCGGTCTTCTTTCTGCAAGGACGCGGCGACTTCTCCCGCGGCATCCGCGGCAACAGCCTGAACGGATATGCCCAGGACACTTACAAAGTCACTTCGCGTCTGACGCTGAATTACGGTCTGCGCTACGAACTGCCGTTCCCTTACACCGAAATTCACAACCGGCAGACTCTCTGGATTCCGGGACGCCAATCGGTGGTCATGCCGACCGCTCCCAAAGACCTTCTCTACCCGGGCGATCCGGGCGTTGCCGCGGGCTTGATTCCCACATTCAAGAAGGGCTTCGCCCCGCGCTTTGGGTTTGCTTACGACCCGACCGGCAAAGGGCAATGGCTGGTCAGTTCTGCGTACGGCATCTTCTACGAGCCGTATTACACGGGCCAAGGTGGACCGCTCCAGTCCCCCATCAGCGCGCCACCATATTTGCAAACGGACCAGATCAGCGTCCCGAATTTCTCAGATCCGTTCAACGGAAATCCTCCCGCCCCTGGCGCGTTTGCCACACCGCTCACGAATCTGACACTTACTCCCAATCTGCCGCTTCCGTACTCGCAGGATTGGGATCTAAATGTCCAGCGTTCTCTCGGCTCCGACCTCTTAGTCGAAGTTGGATACGTCGGAACCAAAGGCACAAAGCTTCCGCGCTTCATTGAAGGCAATCCTGCTATTTACATTCCTGGCGTCAATAGCAACGGCCCCATTTCGACCTCTGGTAATGCCGACCAAAGGCGGCTTTACTCCGGCTGCACGTTGGCCGATCCGCCAAGCAGCTGCGTCTTCTCCTCAACCGGCTTGATCGCAGGCATCGCCAACTCTTCCTATAACGCTCTCGAAGCCAGCCTCCGCAAGCGCTTCAGCCATGGCATGGCGTTCCTGGCTTCCTATACTTTTTCGAAAACAATCGACGATGCCTCGTCATTCAATATGACCGGTTCGGCATCAAAGCCAGTCGCCGGAGAGAACGACCTCGCGCAAGATCCATTCAATCTCGCAGCCGAGCGTGGGCGCTCCCTCTTTGATTCCCGTCATCGCTTCGTGCTGAGCTACGAATGGGCGCTTCCCCTCTGGCGTCAGCCGCATGGCTGGTATCAGCAGATTCTGGGAGCATGGCAATTGAACGGAATCGCGACCATCATGAGTGGAACCCCGTTCACGGTCTTCGATTCCGTGGATGTGTCCGAGCAGGGCAGCGCGCCGGAGATCAGTGGCTTCTCCGCGAATCGTCCGAACCTGGTTCCCGGACAGAATCCCAACAGCGGTCCAAAGACTCCCACGGCGTGGCTGAATGCTGCGGCATTCCAGCGCATTACGCCAGACCCCAATTCGCCGGTGCAGCAGTTCGGCACGGCGGGCCGCAACATCGCGCAAGGACCGGGCTATGCGGACTGGGATTTCTCGGCGTTCAAGAACATCCCTGTGGGCGAGGGCAAGCAGTTTCAGTTCCGCGCCGAGTTCTTCAACCTCCTGAACCACGCGAACTTCCGATTGCCGGACAGCGACATTAGTTCGCCGACGTTCAACCAGATTCTGGCGGCGGAACCGCCTCGCTTGATTCAGCTGGCGTTGAAGTTCCAGTTCTAGCTGAATGTTGTACGAAGCCGGATTTTGTACTAGAAAGGCCCTCAGTCAGCGGGATTTCGCTTCCCGTTGCGCGGGATTGCATTAGAATGGTGCACGGCGGAGGCCGGATCTCCCGCGGCATTCGCTACCGGAGGTTTTGTGCACGTCCTGGTCACTGCCGACTCGATGACGAGTTCGTGGACGTTTGCCCGCGAACTGGTGGTCGGACTTGTAACCCGAGGCGTCCGCGTAACCCTGGTCAGTTTCGGCGACATTCCCTTGCCGGATCAGACCTCGTGGATGGATCACCTTCACGGTCTCGATTACCGGCCCACAGCATTTCGCCTCGAGTGGATGCAGGAAGCCGAAGATGATCTTCCGGAGTCATCGGCGTTTCTGCTGTCGCTCGTTCAAGAACTTCGCCCCGACGTTCTACATCTGAATCAGTTTTGCTACGGCAATCTGCCCGTCGATATACCGCGCGTCATCATGGCCCACGGCGACCTCATCACCTGGTCGCAGGCAGTTCATGATCGCCCTCCGCAGACGCCACGTTCGCTGAACTGGTATCGCCGGACGGTCCTCAACGGACTTATGGGAGCCGATGCCGTCGTTGCTCCCTCCGCATGGATGCTCGACCGCATCTCTGACAGCTACATGCAACCGCGGCGCACAGAAGTCATTTATCCCGGCCGCAATCCGATCTTCTTCAATCCCTACGTCAGCAAAGATGACTGTGTCCTGGCGGTAGGACGCTTGGTCGATGCAGGCAAGCAGGTCTTCTTGCTCACGCAGCAGCAACATCCATTGCCAGTCTGCATTGTGGGAGCGGAACAAACGGTGCCGATGCCGCGCATCCCAATTCGTGCGGACGTGAAAGTCGCGATGGAAGAAACATCCGTTGCGATTCGCGGCCCCCAGACCGATGCACAGCTGCGAGCGCTCTATAGCCGCGCGGCGATCTACGCCGCCACGTCCCGTTACGAGCCTTTGGGGATGGCTGCGCTAGAGGCAGCTTTCTCGCGCTGCGCCATCGTTGCCAACGACATCCCAAGCTATCGCGAAATTTGGGGTGATGCCGCCCTCTACTTCCGCACCAATGACGCCGCGAGCCTGGCAGAGAACATCCGTCTGCTGAACGAAGACCGTGCCATGCGGCGCGCCTACGCCGAGCTTGCATATACTCGCGCGAGAGAACGCTTCACCACGAAGCGCATGATCGATCAGTATCTGCACCTCTACCGAAGTCTCGCATCGGTCCGGACCATCGCAGCGTAAACTCCAAGCATTCCCCTTCAGTTGCGCTCACGTTTTGTATTAGGAAACGTCACTCGCGTAGGCCGCGAGAGGGTCCTATGCCGATCTTGTTCCAGGAAGTTCGTTACGCCGTCCGCCAGCTGATCAACTCTCCATGGTTCACGGTGACGGTAATATTCACGCTAGCTCTAGGCATTGGTGCGAACAGCGCGATCTTCAGCGTGATGAATGCTGTTCTGCTCAAGGGGCTTCCTGTGCCCAATCCGCAGGAACTTGTCTATGTCCACGTGCCTAGCGGTCAGCCCGAGGGAGCGGGGAATACGGGTAATTCCACGACCTCGTTTTCTGAGCCGGTTTTTGAGGACCTTCGTCAGGACCACCATGCTTTCGCAGACTTGATCGCTTTTGTCCCACTCGCGATCGGCAAAGTCGCCGTGCGGTATGGCGACACTCCTGAAGAGGCCGAAGGAGACATGGTCAGCGGCAACTTCTTTTCGGGGCTCGGTGTCTCTCTGGCTCGCGGTTATGGCTTCACACTCGATGACGAAAAGGCGCACTCCCAGAATGTCGTACTGAGCTATTCGTACTGGACGCGCCGTTTCTCGCGCAATCCGTCGATTCTCGGCCAGACGTTTTTCATCAAAGGCAATGCCTTTACTATCGTTGGGGTTGCGCCAGAAGGATTCTTCGGAGTCGAGCCTGCACAATCCACGGACTTTTGGATTCCGCTGCAGAGCCGCCCTGACATGAATGCCTGGGGGAATGCTCCCGAGTACAACACACTCTATGGGTCACCAACGTGGTGGTGCCTGGAACTGATTGCGCGTCTTACACCGGGTGTAACTGCTTCGCAGGCTTTGGCGGAAGCCACTCCGCGCTTCCAACGGGTCGCCTACACGGGACTGACTGCACCTGATCCTAATAAACCCAAGGTCACTCTAGCGCTTCAACCAGCTAGAGGAATCGAGGGCCTCGACGACGGCGGCAGCCAATACCAGAGCGGGGTCAGGATATTGATGACCCTGGTCGTACTTGTGCTCGTGATTGCCTGCACGAACGTCGCTATGTTGCTCGTCGCTAAGAAAAGCGCGCGGCAGAGGGAATTCAGCCTCCGCCTCGCACTCGGCGCGAGCAGTTGGCAGATCTTTCGTCAGCTATTGCTAGAGAGCACGCTGCTTGTAACGATTGGCGGCGCATTGGGATGGTTATTTGCGTTAGCTTCCACCCGTGCTCTCGCCGCATGGTCACAGATCGAAACGGGGTTGAGCCCCAATCTCTCCGTAGTGATGTTCACATTTGGTGTGTGCGCGGTAGCGGCACTCGCGTTCGGACTGGCTCCGCTGATTCCGGCCTTGCGCGCTCCCGTGGCAGGGTCCCTGAAAACATCGGCCTCCACCGCCTATCGCACGCGTGCCGGGAAATTGAGCGGCAACATCGTGATGGCCACGCAGATGACCTTCTGCTTCGTGTTGCTGGTCGCAGCAGGACTCATGCTGCGCACTCTTAAGAACTACCAATCAACAAATCTGGGGATGCGGACCGAAGGTCTACTCGTCTTCGGCATCACTCCGCAAAAAACATCGACTAATGCGGAGAACCTGCAATTCTATCGAGCCCTGCTCGATCGGCTAAGAAGCCTGCCAGGCGTCGAGTCGGCAACACTTGCGGAGAATCGTCCCGGCGGAGGATGGAGCGATAACAATCACACGGTACTCGATGGTGTCGTGATTCCCTTCTCCCAAGCTCCGCTTCGCTCGAACGACGTCGGCCCCGAGTTCTTTTATGTGATGGGCGTACCAGTGGTGAGCGGGCGTGACATTTCCGATAGCGATACCGAGGCGTCGCCCAAAGTTGCCGTCGTCAACGAGACGTTTGTTAAGAAAGTGATGCCAGGACAGAATCCGATCGGACATCAACTCGGGGAAAAAGTCCGCTACACGATTGTGGGTGTCGTCAAAGACAGCAAATATAGAAGTGTGGACGAGCCCCCGATGCCGATGGCCTACTATCCATACTCACAGGTGAATGGTGTGACCCATCTGGAGGTTGAGGTGCGCGTAAAAGGAAACGGTACATCGCTTCTACCCTCGATTGGACGCGCCGTCCATACGATCGATGCCAACCTCCCGCTCGAAAATCCAATGTCGCAACAAGCCGTCTTTGAACAGTCGTACTCGTCGTCACAGATGTTCTCGCGTCTGTCAGCCTTTTTCGGACTGCTGGCAGCCTTCCTGGTGGCAATCGGTCTCTACGGGACGCTGGCCTATCGTCTCGGCAGGCGCACAGCAGAGATCGGAGTAAGGATGGCACTGGGAGCTAAGCCGACCGGAATTCTCTGGTTGCTGCTTCGCGAGAGTTTGCAAGTCACCGCAGCCGGACTCGCCGTCGGAATGATAATGGCTCTTATCTCAGCAGGATTCATGGAGTCATTGCTCTTCGGCCTCAAGCCCCGCGACCCACTCACGTTCGGCGGCGCACTGCTTACCGTCGTTGTAGTCGCTCTGGCTGCCAGTTTCCTTCCGGCCCGACAAGCGGCCTCGATTGCTCCGATGCAGGCTCTGCGCACGGAATAGCAGCCCGCCACCGGAACAGGTGTAGTCCGCAGGTAAGACATTTCACCACCAAGTACACGAAGGAACACAAAGAACTCCTTCGTGAACCTTAGTGCCCTTAGTGGTAAAAGCTCTTACCGCCGAGATCGCAAGAACTGCCGCAGGGTTCGCTGAGAAAGACAATCGAGCGTGATTCAGTTTTCTCAGCGTTCTCTGCGGAAGTTCTCAGCGCACTCGGCGGTCAAGAGCTGTTACTGCCGAGATCGCAGGAAGCCAAGCACTCCACCCGCCGCAGGTTTCCATGATATCTTCATATGCTTACTAGAAACCCGTAAGGTTGGAGGATTCTACTCGTGGCTCAAGTGAAGATTACTGTCCGTCCAAATGGCCCATTCCGCGTTGAGGCCCCCGAAGGCACTATCGAACTGGTCGATATCAACGGCAATCAATTCGACCTCACCGGCAAAACGGCCTTTTCTCTCTGTCGCTGCGGTGGTTCGGTCAACAAGCCGTTTTGTGATGGCACCCATAGCAAGATCGGCTTCCAGGGCGCCGAACTAGCGGTCAAGAAAGCCGAAGGCCAGGCGTAGAACGGCCAAAACGAGTCCGAGAAGGGCACGGCTTCAAGTCGTGCCCTTCGTCACGATGTGACGTACTGCAGGGAGGCAAACGTGGATTCACGGGACCGGGAACTGGGGATGCATCGCAAGATCACGCGCCGGGACTTTATCAACGGCGTGGCAGTGACGGCTGGCGCGGCGATGATGCCGTGGCAGTTGTTCGCTGGCGATTCGGCGAGCCCGGAAAAGGATCCCACCTACTATCCTCCGGCTCTCACTGGAATGCGCGGCAGCCATCCCGGCTCTTTTGAGACCGCTCACAGTCTTCGCGACGGAACGTTTTGGGATTCAGCAGGCAAACCCGAGGACACTGGCGAGACCTACGATTTAATCGTAGTCGGCGGCGGCATCAGCGGACTCGCCGCCGCTCATTACTACCGCAAGACCGCCGGCGAAAAAGCGCGGATTCTGATTCTGGACAATCACGATGATTTCGGAGGCCACGCCAAGCGCAACGAATTTCGCGTGAACAACGCGTTTCGCCTCGGATTTGGCGGAACCTTTTCCATTGAAAGTCCGGCCCCCTACAGCGCAGTCGCCAAGGCTCTCATCGAGGAACTCGGAATCGATGTTTCTTCCTATCCGAAATACGTCGATAAGAATCTTTACCACTCGCATGGTCTGCGCCCCAAGATATTCTTCGACAAAGAAACCTTTGGATCAGACAAGCTGGTCGTAAATCCCAATCCTCGAGGCGGCAGTGAGAGCGAGGATGCAGCGGTCGAGACTCCGGACCTACTCAAGAAGTTCTTGCTGGAAGCTCCTCTAGCCGACCAGGCGAAACGCGATCTTCAGCGCCTCTACAACGAACCGAAAGATTATTTCCCCGGCCTCACTTCAGACGAGAAAAAAGCGAGGCTGGCGAGAATCAGTTATGCGAAGTTTCTCAGCGATGTGGTGGGTGTCCATCCGGACATCGTCAAGATGTACCAGGCGCTGCCGCATCCACTGTTTGGACTGGGGATTGACGCCGTGGCCGCTCAGGACGCATGGGGATTCGATCTCCCCGGCTTCGATGGGCTAAAACTCGACCCGACTCCGGGCAAGGGCATGAATCGTGATGCCATTCCAAATGAAGAAGCTGAGAAATACTTCTTTCACTTTCCCGATGGAAACGCCAGCATCGCGCGACTGCTGGTGCGCAAATTGATTCCAGGCGTCATCCCAGGCATCTCCGCGGCAGATGTCGTGATGGCGAAAGCGGACTATGCCAAGCTTGATCAGGCTTCAGAACCTGTTCGTATCAGGCTCAACAGTACGGCTGTCCGCATCAAACATTTCGGAGATGCATCCAGCGCGAAGGAAGTGGAAGTCACTTACTCGAACCGAGGCAAAGCCTATACCACCCGAGCGAAGAACGCGGTCCTTGCCTGCTGGCACGTGGTGATTCCGTACATCTGCGAAGAATTGCCCGACACCCAAAAAGAGGCGCTGGCCTCAGCTCAGAAAGTTCCGCTGCTCTATACCAATGTCGCGATCCGAGATTGGAAGTCGTTCGAGAAGCTCGGCACGAATTCGGTTTATGCGCCTGGCATGTATCACACCTTCGTGAATCTTGACCTTCCTGTGAGCATTGGCGGCTACGAATGCGCCCGCAAGCCGGAAGAACCGATTGTCGTCCACATGATGAAAGCGGCGTGCCATCCGGGGCTGCCTTCGCGCCAGCAGCACACCTTCGGACGAATCGAACTGTACTCGACGACGTTTGAAACCATGGAGCGCAACATTCGCGATCAGTTGGCCCGCACGCTGGGGTCCGGCGGATTCGATCCAGCGCGCGACATCGCCGCCATCACCGTCAACCGCTGGCCGCACGGCTACGCCTACGAATACAACTCGCTTTTCGATTCGTTCTGGCTTGAGGGTGGCGAGACTCCGTGCGAAGTCGCGCGCAAAACCTATGGGCGAATCGCAATTGCCAACGCGGACGCCGGCGCCTACGCCTACACGGACGAAGCCATCAATCAGGCTTACCGCGCGGTGACCGAGCTGACGAAAGCGTAGCCATCGAACCGATTTGGTCCGGTCGCCGATCGCTCAGTAAGTTGAGAACGCGCTCGACTTAAGACCAAGCGAATTCCGCTCCACCACATGATCGAGCGAAGTGCGCAACCGGCGGTGATCATCATCCTCGATGGCCACGAAGCGGAACGGCTGCAGCACGCTATCTGTGAGCTTCTTCATCGGGCTGAGGACTTCCGCCATGCCGTGCACCGGTCCGGCCTGGGTCTGGAAGGCAACTTCCACAAAATCGCCTTGCCCCAGCGATTGCGCTATGCGCAATAAGCCTCCGGTCACGGAAATGGTCTGGAGTCTAGCTTTGGTGCGGCGGCCATCCTCGAGCCGGATCGCTGCGAGAACGGAATCTCCCAGCTGGACTCGGGCCGCGCGCCGCGAAGGGTGCGGTTGGGGGAAGTGAGTCATAAGCCAACTGCACTATCGCACTATGCGTGGTTGCGTAACAGATTACTGTGGCCCCCTGTCCGAATTCCGCTCTACAAGCCGCAAGTGGACGCTCCCAAAATGTATGAACTAAACGGCTTAACAGCTGTTTACTCTGTGATTAATGTCCGAACAGACAGGCAGCGGCCATTCCTCTTTCCCTCCCGCGCATGCATTAGTATCTGAACGAACTTCCGAGGGACCTGAATGTCATCGACTATTTCTCTGGCTCTTCTTCTGCTGGTTGCTGGCGTGGTTTCATACGCTCCGTCATCCTCTGCACAGACTCCTCCGCGCCTGCGTGTCGGCATCGTTGGCCTCGTGCATGGGCACGTGGACGGATTCTTCAAATACTCCGGCCACAGCCCTGCGATCGAGATTGTCGGCATGGCGGAACCAGACGCACAACTACTGGCCCAGGCAGGCGCCACATACGGTTTCGACAGCTCCCGCCTGTTTTCCAGTCTGGAAGAGATGATCGCCAAGGCACATCCGCAAGCAGTGCTGGCGTACACAAATACCCTCGACCATCGAAAAGTCGTCGAGATCTGCGCCCGGCACGGTGTTCAAGTGATGATGGAAAAGCCGCTGGCGGTCAGCTTTGAGGACGCGCTCGCGATCCAAAAAGCCGCTCAGGCCGGCAATATCCATGTGCTCGTGAATTACGAGACCTCCTGGTATCGAAGCAATCACGCGGCATACGACCTGGTTCGCGAAGGTGCGCTGGGCGATGTCCGGAAAGTCGTTGTGCACGATGGCCACAGAGGACCCAAAGAAATCGGCGTTGAACCAGAGTTCCTTGCGTGGCTTACCGATCCGAAACTCAACGGCGCCGGCGCACTCTTCGACTTCGGATGCTACGGCGCGGACCTGATGACCTGGCTGATGAATAGCGAACGCCCGCAGTCGGTTACAGCGATCACGCAGCAGATCAAGCCGGAGGTTTATTCGAAGGTGGATGACGAGGCCACAATCATCCTCACGTACCCCAAAGCTCAGGCGATCATTCAAGCCTCGTGGAACTGGCCCTTCGACCGGAAAGACATGGAAGTCTATGGGCAGAACGGATACGCAATAACAGTCAAGAAAGACGACATCCGCGTACGCCGTGCAGGAGAGAATCAGGAAACACAGATCGCAGCCAAGCCCATCCCGGCGCCGTATGACGATTCTATGACCTACCTGAGAGCGGTGGTTCTGGATGGTGCGAAAGAAGAACCGCTTTCATCGTTGGACACGAACGTAACCGTGACGGAAATCCTCGATTCCGCACGTCGCTCAGCTAAAGAGGGAAAGACAATCCACCTGCCGCATTCTCGCTGAGCAATGTCATCCTGAGCGCAGCCGACACTCCGCAAAGCGGAGAGCCGGCGGAGTCGAAGGATCCCTACCTGCGTACAACGCAATCGGCGTCGTGAGGAGTTCTAACGTTCCGATGTGTACAGAGAATACCTACGTGCAGCGACAAAGCATTTGTGCGGGTAGAGATCCTTCGACTCCGGAGGACGGTGCTTCGCCGTCCTCCTACGCTCAGGATGACAAAGCGACTTTACCCGTCCCAGCCGACGAACTTGTTTTCCGCTGCCGCCCTCGCCCGTTCGAATGCGTCCGGCAATCCTTGCAGCAGGTCCGTAGCCACCAGCGATTGCTCCCCCACGATGCCTCGCATCACATCACCAGCCAGACCATGCAAATGCACCGCCGCACAAACCGCAAGCAGCGCACTCTTCAGGTCTTGTGCCCTCTTCTCCTGCGCGAGCATAGCAGCAACCATTCCAGTCAGAATATCTCCCGTTCCACCAGTTGCCATACCCGGATTCCCAGTCGTATTCACCCAAGCCTCGCCATCAGGCTGCACCACCAATGTTCGATGCCCCTTCAGCACAACAATCGACTCATGCTCGCGTGCAAACTTTCGCGCAACACCGAGCCGATCTTTTTGAACGTCAGGGATCGAACACCCCACAAGCCTCGCCATCTCGCCGGGGTGTGGAGTAATTACCAACGTCCTTCCGTTTCCATTCAACTCGTCCGTGTGTCCCTCAAACGCGTTGAGCCCGTCCGCGTCGACGACCATGGGAGTCTTGTGATGCGACACCAGCGCTCGCACTAGAGTCGCCGTGTGCGGGTCGCGCGAGATTCCGGGACCGATCGCAACCACGCTCATGCTCTTCATCAGTTCTTCAATGCGGACGCCAGCGCTCGTCGAAATGGTGCCTGCATCGGTTTCGGGTAAGGGCTCAGTCATGAGTTCCGGATAGAATCCAGCAACCGTTGATAGCGCCGACTTTGCAGTTGCCACAGTTGATAGCCCAGCACCAGTGCGCAGTGCAGCCATCCCAGCCATTGCCACCGATCCAGCTTTGCCGACGGATCCCCCAACGATCAATACATGCCCGTAGCTGCCCTTGTTCGATTCCGCTGGACGTGGCCCGATCAGCGCCGCAAAATCACGCGGATGAATCAAATTGAGTTGCAATGACGAGACGATCGCTTCCTCGGGCGATCCGATATTCGCCACGTAAGTCGGGCCTTCGCTCAATAGGCTGAAAACATGCGCGGGGCGCGGCGCTGTAAAAGTCACGACCTCATCAGCCCGTGCGATGGTTCCTTGCTGCGGGCCCATTGCGTCGGCATCTGCACCGGAAGGAATATCAACCGCAACCACCATTGCATCGCTGGCATTGATTGCAGAGATCGCATCCGCATAAAGACCGCTGACCGGAGGCTTGAATCCCGTCCCCAGAATCGCATCGATATACACATCGGCGGACAACAACTCGCGTACGCGCTCGCTCTTTAATTCGTCACTCGATCGCACGATCACCGCGGGCATCGGCACTTTTCCATACATCACCGCTGCGTCACCCTTCAACTCTGCAGGATCGGCAAGCAGAATGACTTGAACCGACCTCCCTTTTTCGTGGAGCAACCGTGCGGCTACGAAACCGTCTCCGCCGTTATTACCTTTTCCGCATAGAACAACAATCCTTTCATTGCCGCACTGAAACGCGCTTACGTGATCCGCCACCGCCGTGCCGGCATTCTCCATCAGCGTGAGCGATGGTACTCCGAACTTCTGGCTGGTGGCGCGGTCGATCTCGCGCATTTCCGCGGCCGTCACAATTTTCATTGGAAATCCGTTCTCATGAAGTGGCTGCAGTCTGCTCGAGTTCGCGCAGTTGCGCTGGCTCGCCCATCGCGATGAGGCAGTCGCCGGATTCGATGCGCTCATCCGGAGCTGGGTTGAAGCGCATCGCATCATTCCGCTTGATGGCCAGCACAATCACGCCACGTTCCTGCCGGATGCGTGAAGTTTCGAGAGTCTTTCCCGCGAATGCAGACTCGGGCGTGATATGAATTTCGCCGATCTCGAGATCCATGCCGAGATGAGTCGTTGCAGTATCGAGGAAAGTAACAACATGTGGACGCAGAAGCGATTGTGCAATGCGCTGCCCGGCAAACGAATATGGAGAGACGACCGAATCCGCCCCAGCGGTCAGCAAATGTTTCTCGGCCGCATCCTCGCTTGCTCGCGCGATGATCTTCAGTCGCGGATTGAGTCCACGCGCGGTGAGCACAATATACAGATTCGTCGCATCGGTGGTTGTAGCGGCGATCAACCCGCTGGCGCGGTCGATTTGCGCCTGCCGCAACGTCTCTTCCTGGGTAGCGTCTCCGGCAATGACCAGCCAATTCTCCGAAACGTAGCGCTGTCGCTTCGCTTCGGCATTTTCGATCATGACAAATGGCGCCGGCTTTCGCGACAACTCCCGCGCCACGCTACGGCCTACGCGTCCCATGCCACAGATGATGAAGTGGCTGTCCAAACGCCCGATCTCGCGCTCCATGCGTCGCCTTCCGAAGAAGCTTTGCAGCTCGAATTCTAGCAAAGCTTGACTCAGTGCCCCGACGCCTAACAACACGAGCGAGACTCCCGCAAGAATCACAAACACGTTGAAGATGCGTCCCGCATGTGAAAGTGGATGCACCTCTTGATATCCAATCGTGGTCAGCGTCGTGACCACCATGTAGAAACCGTCGAACCATGTCCAGCCCTCGATGAGATGGAATCCGACGGTCCCTGCCGCTACAACCACCACTAGCAACAGGCCAATCGTTCGCAGATTGCGGAAAGCTTTCATCGAGAACCAGTGGTTAGTGGCTGGTGATCAGTGGCCAGTAAAGAGAATCGAGAAGAGATCTGCTGATCACACCGCCGTCGCTTCGACACGACTATAAAACAAAACGACCCTCCGCGCAGTGCGGAAGGTCGTTGGAGTTCCACGACAGAAAAATCAGTCGGCCATAGACCGTGCTGCCGGCGCT
>Ga0070734_10001158_pt1 | contig 41282 bp, 28 predicted proteins | sample Coa_R1_8_FD_66444 | JGI IMG/M metagenome (GOLD analysis project Ga0070734, IMG submission 66444) | Surface soil microbial communities from Centralia Pennsylvania, which are recovering from an underground coalmine fire - Coalmine... | ecosystem: Environmental > Terrestrial > Soil > Unclassified ...
AAACAATCGCGCCTTCGGGCACGTTATTGAACCCGACCACGGACAGTGCTTGAGGAATCCTGATGTTCCGCTGTTGCGCGACCCGCATGAATCCCAATGCGAGCGCATCATTGGCCATCACCAGCGCCGTCATCGCTAGTGGTTTTGCCAGCAATGTTCGTCCGAACTCCATCCCAGCTTCCGCCTCCCAACTGTCGCAGGAAAAAACCAAGGACGGATCCAAGGGAACACCCAAGTGTGCCAGCCGGTTCCTCAGACCGCGAAGGCGGTTTTTGGAATCGATGGAATGTTCGGGTCCGCCAGCAAAAGCAATCTTCCGGTGCCCGAGATCGATCAGATGATCTGCAACCACAGCGCCGCCGGCAACATTATTACACCGGACAACCTGAACGTGCTCCACTGCTTCATCAGGGGCAACCGTAACGGTGGGAATGCTCGCGTCCGTGGCGGCGCGCAGGAGGGAACGCTCTCGTTTCTGAGCCTTGGCGAGAATTAGCCCATCCACTCTTTTCTCGCGAATCCACTGCAACACCAGACTAGCGTCGTAGTGGCCTCGAAGTTCGAGGCTCGCAAGCATCAGACTGGTATCACGCGTGGAAAGCTCCTCTTCGATGCCGGCCAGCAACTGCACGAACCAGGGATCGAGCGTCGAATCGACGACAACGCCAATGCAACCGGTTCGACCAAGACTTAGATTGCGGGCGGTCGAAGAGCGCGTGTAGCCCAGCTTATCGATCACTTTCGCAATCCGTTGCTTGGCCGAGTGGCTGACGTAGTGTCCGTTCAGATACCGCGAAACCGTGCTCACGGCTACTCGGGCATGTTCCGCAACTGTTGCTATCGTTGGCTGGCGGGGCATCGCTGGTGCGAGTTCGCTACTGAAGATAGAACGCGTAGAGTGAATCGCCGGCGCCGACGACGACGTATTGCTTTCCATCCAACATATACGTGGAGGGAGCGTTTGAGGTGGTTCCGATCCCGGCATGCCACAGAGGCTTGCCGTTTTCTGCGTCGAACGCGATGAAGTTTCCGGTCCCGTCGGTGCCGAACAAGAGTTCCCCAGCGGTGCTCAGAAGACCCTGCGTCCCGCTGGTTGTCGGAACTTTCCATTTGACCTCCCCGGTCTTATAATCCAAAGCGCGCAGATGATTCCCCGCAGTCATCAAGCGGCGTTCGGTAGCGCCGTAGCCCTGCGGACGGAGGGTGCTGTCGGTAAGATAATAGATACTGTAGGTCTGCTCGGTTCCCACATAGAATAGGCCCGTGTCGGGACTGTACGAAGGGGCAGGCCAGTTCGTAATTCCGGTTGAAGTGGGAGACACGAGCGTGCCGTCCAGCTTCGGATCTTTATCCGGGTTTGGGATTGGGGAGCCCTTTGGGTCAATACCCTTGTACCAGTTCATCGATTCCGCAAACGGCTTCGTCAGTATGTTCTTTCCGTTTGTGCGATCCAGAAGGAAGTAAAAACCATTGCGGTTTGCCTGGGCGATCATCTTCCTGGGCTGTCCGTTGATCGTCCCATCAATCAAGACTGGCACCTGGGCGGCATCCCAATCATGGGTGTCGTGTGGCGACGTTTGGAACCACCATGCCAGTTTGCCGTTATCCGGATTCAAGGCAACAATCGAGGCGGTCCACAGATTATCGCCCTTGCGGCTCTGTGCAGCCATGACGGGGTTGGGATTCCCGGTGGGGACAAAGAGCAGATTCAGTTCCGGGTCATAGGTTGGCGGCTGCCACGGCATTCCCCCGCCGTGCTCCATCGCATACGCGTCGGGCCAGCTTTCGGCGCCGGGTTGCCCCCGGCGCGGCGTAGTAAACCATTTCCACTGAATGTCGCCGGTTTCCGGATCGCGTGATTCCAACCAGCCAGGTACGTCGAGTGAGTCGCCACCCATGCCTACAATCACGTGTTCCCGAATGACAACCGGAGCCGGCGTGCAGAAGTATTCCTGCTTCACGTCAGCGATTTGTTTGCGCCAACGCTCCTTTCCGGTCGCAGCGTCGAGCGATACCAGATAACAATCCGGCGTCTCGAAGAACAGCCAGTTGTTATACATGCCAAACCCGCGATTCCCGATGTGGACTCCACCTTTGGTTCTCCAAAAGTAATGCCAAATCTGCTGACCCGTTCGAGCATCGACGGCCCACGCATGATCGGGCATCGTGAAGTAAAGGACCCCGTTGACCATCAAGGGGATCGACTTGATCGACTGCTGGCCGATGAATGTCAGCCAAATGGGGGATTGGCCCGCCGCCGCCTCGCCACCCATGATGGCTCCCGCTTCGCCTTGGTCCGCACGATAGACCCAAGCGAGACTGAGTGCTCTTACGTTTGATTTGTTAATCTGCTTAAGCGTACTAAAGTGCCGGCCCGAGTAGTCGCCGTGATAGGTTGGCCACGCGTCTACGGCTGGCTGGCTGAGCAGTTTCGGATCGAGAGGGCCCTGGCCAGCCAGATTAAGCGAAACGATCAGCGCCAGAAAACACGAAGCCGCAATTGAAGATTTCATTTGAGAGTCACCAGATATGCCGTCACATCGCGCATGTGCTGATCCGTCATGGTCAGGAGATTATCGATGTGGCCCTGCAGAGGATCACGTACCTCGATCTTTGGGACATCTCCTTCACGGGAGAAGGTCCGGCGCGTTCCTTTCGCATCACGAATCGTGATGTGAAACAAATTCATCCGGAGAACCGTCCCGGTGACTACCTCGCCAGACGGGAAAGTGATCGTCGCGATCGGTTGGGCCCCCGGCGCCGGGTTGCCGAACATTGCGGGCCCGCGCGGGCTCATCGCTTTGTCCTGGAGGACGATCGGTTCGTATTTTGAGCCGATCCCTTTTAGATCGCCGGTTACGGAGTGACAGGTGCTGCATTTTCCCGCACCGCTGAAAAACGCTTCCCCGCGCTTGGCGTCACCAGTGACGATATCGATCTGAACATTTCGCTGGGATACCGCGGCGAGGACCTCTGCGTGCAGGTATGTGGCGATGTCCCTTGCCTGGTCTTGTTTCAGAGCCGCGAACGGCGGCATGCCTTTCTCGGGGCGGCCCTTCTGCAGGAAGGCACCGAACTCGGTTCCGCCTTCGTCCTGCAGGACGATGACCGAGTGGAGGAGATCGGGCCCGCCTTCACCTCCCCTGGCATTCGCTCCATGGCAAAAGGCGCACGCGGCTCCAAAAGCTGTTTTTCCTCGATCGCGCGAGGCTGGATCGTAGCGTTGGAGATTTTGCCGTACCTGGCCCTGCACCTGACCCAGGAAAATTACAAAAACGAAGAAGCCGAGCCTGGCTCCAAAGTAAGAGCGACGCGCGAACCGTGTCGGAGGCACCATGATTTCCTTCTTCACGCCAACGCCTGACGGATGTAGGCGACACACTTCGTCACTTCTTCCACCGGCGTGCCCTTACCTGGATATTCGTATTCGATCACCGCATAAATCGGGTACCGTTTCTGCTTGAGCAGTTGCAACGCCTGCTTCAGTGGTGTTTCGCCTTCTCCCCACGGCATGTTCGGTCCATCGTTGCGTTTCCTGTCCTTCAAATGGAGATGCGTGATCCGATCGTGGTGCTTCTGGATAAAGGCCACGGCATCATTGTTTCCCGCCGTGAAATGTCCGATGTCGAGATTTGCCTTGAAGCGCTTCGACATCCCGAACAGGGTTTCATAACTCGCGACGGAGGCCACTTCGTTTAAATCGGTCACTTTCGAGTGGCAATGGAATCCAAGGTCGATCTTGTAGCGATCGCAGAATGGGATTAACCGGGGCCCCATTCCGACGGTGGTTTGATTGGTGCCGATTAACTTGACGCCCAGCGTCTGGGCTTGGCGGAAGATCGCATCGATCTCTTCGTCCGTGAAGTCCTCGGTAAAGGTCATCACGTAGGCAAATACGTCGATCCCGCCGTCATTGAACTTTTTCCGAACTTCTTGAAAGCGGGAGAGTGGAGCGGAAATCCTCCAGTCCCGAAGATCCTTCCTCATTTTCTGCAATTCGGGAGTGTTGAGGGGCGCCCGGCCTCCGCCGGGAAGATTCCATGGCTCTACCATTGGATTGAAGAGTTCGCAATAGCCGATTCCGCAATCCTGGTATGCCCGCACTATCGTATCGATGTAGTCTCCCTGTTGCGGGCGCGGAATCGCCCGAAAGCAGTAGCTGATAGCGCCGACTTTCACGCCACTCACCGTCGAATTGATCGCGGCGCCGCACAGTTTTGGGTAGAGCGATGCTGACGCGACGCCCAAACTCCATTTCCCAAAGCTCCTGCGTGTGATCATCCGGTCCTCCTCTTTGGTCCACGAAACGGAATGGCGGGTTTCACCTCGAGATATGGAACCACTTCCAGTCCAGACCCGGGTTTTATACCACAAACGAAACCCTCCCACAATGGTCCGATCCTTATTTAGAGTTCCTACAATTCCGCTTGCAAACGCACCCTGCTTCATGTATTCTGGCGAGCGATCAAATGGAAGCGGTTCCATCTCTGTCCGAGCGACGAGTTATCGGGGCGTTTATGGGGAAACAAAAAACAGCGCAGCAACGGTTCTTAGGACGCGCGATGGGTATCTACGCGGCTTTGTGCGGACTCCTCCTGTTCAGCTTGCAAAACGGTTGGGGTCAGGGTACAGGGGACATTATCGGGACCGTCGCTGATAACGGCGGTGCCGTGGTTGCAAACGCCAGGGTGACCGTGAAAAATTTAGGCACGAGCCTCACCCGCACGCAACAAACCGATGCCGCCGGTGCTTATGCATTCACGCTATTGCCGATCGGCGACTACTCTGTCACGGTCGAGTTGGCTGGATTTAAGACTTTCACCAACCCCCGCCTCGCGCTTGCTACTGGGGACAGGGCTCGCGTCGACGCGGAACTTCAGATCGGCGACATCAGTCAATCGGTGTTGGTCGAAGCGCAAGCCGCAGCACTGCAAACAGACAGTTCGACGGTCGGCGGTTTGATTACGAATCGCGCGGTTCAAGATCTGCCGATGGATGGGAGAAATTTCGTACGGCTGGTCCAACTGGCGCCGGGCGCTACCGAATCGGTGCAGAACGCCGGAGCCGGAGGCGGGCGCGTTGACGACCGCCGTCAGACCAACGCCATTTCGGCGAATGGCCAAATTGATGGAGCCAACAACTTCATGCTGGATGGAATGGACAATAACGACCGTAACATCGGCACAATTATTGTCAAGCCATCAATTGATGCGCTGCAGGAAGTCAAGGTCGACACAAGCCTATATCCGGCGGAGGTCGGCCGAGCCGGTGGCGCGGTTGTCAACATGGTGACCAAATCGGGCACCAACTCATTCCATGGCACGGTATTCGAGTTCCTCCGGAACGACAAATTGAACGCGAAGGACTATTTCAACGTGCCGCAGCCTGGGAATGCGCTGGCAGGCAGACAGACCGAATACCGGCAAAACCAATTCGGCGGAAGCCTCGGCGGCCCTATCAGGAAGGACAAGACGTTTTTCTTCGCCGATTACGAAGGCTTTCGTAAGATCCAAGGTATTACATCGCAGAACACGATTCCTTCGGCGTGTGAGTTGGGGCGGGCTGCGTGCAACGGCGTTCAGCGGGTCGGAAACTTTTCCGATATTACTACGCCGATCTACGATCCTCTCACCCACGTCCCATATGCGAACAACATCATCCCCACTCTTTCCAGGGCCGGGGCAAATTATGCTGCGCTGTTTCCTACTCCGGTGGGATGCACGACGCCGACTTGCCAGTACATCAATAACGCCAACCTGACTCAGTTCGCACACACCGGTGACCTGAGAATCGATCACCGATTCGGCGTCAACGACACGTTGTTCGGCCGCTTCTCCTATAACACGACGCAAACCCTAGCCCCATCCTATTTGCCTCCGGCGACGATCAACGGCGTGACGTTCCTCGCAACCAGCCCGCAAGCATTTCTGAACAATTTCCCCAGCAACAATGACCAGATAGCCTATAGTGTGGCGCTGAGTTACGTACATATATTTAGCCCCGCGGTTCTCCTGCAATTAGGAGCGCAGGGCGGCCGTTACCAGGGCCTCGCATCGAGCCTCAATGCCGGCATCAAAGGCAACGATTTGTTCGGAGGCCCAGCCAACGTAAACTCAAACTATGCGGGAACGGATGGCTTGGCGCTGGTTCAGTTCTCAAACGGAGGTTACGTGAATCTCGGCGACGGGTTCGCGGTGCCTACGAACAATTTCGACACGACATATCAATACAACGGTTCGGTCGATTGGACGAAAGGCGCACACTCAATGAAATTCGGCGCGAGCCTGCTCCGGCGGAATTGGGCTTCCTTCCAAGTCCTGTTCAAGGGCAGCTTTGCGTTTAGCTCTGTTCAAACAAGCTCGACTGCGAGCCCAACGGGCTCAGGTGGGAACGCGTTTGCCTCGTTGTTAACCGGGTTCTACAACCAAGCCCAAAGAAACATGAATCTGATTGCTCCGCAATGGCGCCAGAATGAAATCGGTGAGTTCTTCCAGGACAACTGGCGGGTCACGCGCTGGCTCACCCTGAATTTGGGTGTTCGTTACGATTACACTTCGCCGACGACCACGAGACACAATACGATGTCCAACTTCGATCCGACAGATCCGGCGACGCTCGCAAGCGGCCAGATCCAGGTGGCCGGAATAAATGGAGTTGATGCAGCCTTGAATTTCCCGAAGCAATGGGACAACATCCAACCTCGCACCGGGTTCGCGGCCACGCTCGGGCACGGAACGGTCCTTCGTGGCGGCTTTGGGATGAACTTCTGGCCTGGCATGGTTTACTCGCCAGCGAAGTTGCTGAACGCCCCTTTTGTTTCGACCCTTACCCTGAATCAAACCCCGGCAACGCCGACGTTTAGCTTGGACGGCTCCATTCCCCCGGTGGCTCCAAACTCCACTTGCCTTGTGGCCGCCTGCGGAGCACCCGCGGGCAGTAATTTCAGCGTCAACACCGCGACGAAGATGACGGATTATAAGTACGCGAGGGTCTACATGTGGAATCTCTTGCTGGAAAAGGAGTTTGCGGGTAATGTGGTTTCCGCCGCCTACGTGGGGCAGGCGTCGAAGCACCTGCCACTCGTCATTCCCAACGCGGACACGAATCTGCCCACGCTCGGGCCCGGGGGTTGCGGCTTGACCACGCCCGTGGCATTCCCCAGCCCCTGCCAGATTTACAACGCGCAGATCCCGTTTGTGAGCAGTCTTCAATTGCTCACGGACCGAGCGGAGAGCAACTACAACGCTCTGCAGCTCGTCTTCCAGCGCCGGTACCAAGCCGGATTGACGGTCAGTTCGAGTTACACCTATTCCAAATCGCTTACCGATGGTTCGTCAGGCGGTGGCGCATGCACGGGTTGCGCACAAGTATTGAATGATTTCGGGCGGGATTATGGCCCTAGCGACTTCATGGTGAAACACCGTTTCATCATCACGGCGAATTATGAACTACCGTTTGCGAAGAATTCGAAGGGAGTGATCGCGGCGGCTGCCAAGGGATGGCAATTGAACGGAATCTACTCGTATGCGTCAGGGCAGCCCTTCACAATTCTCAGCGGCCAGCCAAAGCAGAATTCCCTAGGCGTCACTTCCGACCGCCCGAACGCACTGACTCCGGGAACGTCAGCGCATAACATCTCGCAGTGGTTTGACACCACGGCTTTCCGCGCCCAGACGTTCGGTACCGAGGGAAACGAGGGTCACAATATCTTGTTCGGACCATCCGGCAAGAAGATCGATCTCTCGCTCTTCAAGGACTTCTTCATTCGTGAATCGGTGAAAGTGCAGTTTCGTGCGGAATCCTTTAATATGACCAACACGCCGAGTTTTGGTTTGCCCGCCACCACCATCAGCGCCTACGACTCGAACGGCGTACCGACTCAGGCTGGAAACTTCGGAAGGATCACGGCCATGAGCCGTGTTTATACGCCGAGGGTCTTTCAGTTCGCGCTCAAACTGGTCTTTTAGGAGAGGTTCATGAATCGACGAACATTTGCCCGCACGTTGTCCGGGGCTGCTGGCCTGATCGCCTCGGTTCAGAAAGCCGCTCCTCAAGGAGCGGGGCTGCCGTTCAAGCTCTCAATTATGGGCTCGACCTTGGGTGCAAACTTGAAGCCGGACGTCCTGGTCGGCATGGTTGCTGACGCCGGCTACGAGGGCGTCGAGTTGAACGGTGAGTACCAGCAGTGGTCGGACGACGAAATTCGCCAGTTCAATCAACTGAAACGTTCGCGCGGCATTGTATGCGATTGCATTGTGAACCGGCCGGGACCCGGAGGCGCCGGTATCGTGGGCGCCGCCGATCCCAGGGCCGGGGAGACGTTCCCGAAGAACGCAATGGAATTGATCGAGGCTGCCAAAAAGGTCGAAGGAACAGGAGTGATCATTCGCGCAGGCGCTCGCGTTCTCAACTTCTCGCGCGAAACGCAGCACGATACCTGCATCGACAATCTAAAGAAGATGGGCGACGTAGCGGCGAAAGAAGGCGTTACTTTGCTGCTTGAGAATGGCGATCGCGAGGAAAATGCGGCGAGCTACCTGACATCAGCAGCCGAAGGCATAGAAATCGTGAAGCGCGTGGCCCATCCTAACGTGAAGATGCTCTACGATTTCTTCCACGCCCAGATTGAAGAGGGCGGGCTGATCAAGAAGCTCGACAAAGCAAACATCGATGTCATATGCACCGTTCACGTGGCGGACAACCCGGGCCGGCACGAGCCCGGCACGGGCGAGATCAACTACGCCAACATCGTGAAGGCATTAGTTCAGAACGGATTTAAGGGATGGATGGCCATGGAATACCGGCCCTTAAAGGACCCCATGCAATCGGTTCGCGAATCGCGGGCCATGGTGTTGCAAGCCGCAAAGCAGGGGTAAGTGCCGACGCGTGCACGGGCGGCCGCAAGAGGTTTAACGTGGTTTCGGATTTGACTCGTAAACAATTCTCGAGGCTTTGAGAGGGTTCGCTGCTACCGTGACGTCCTTGCGAGAAAGCCGGCGATCGACAATATGAAGACGGAGATGAATATGCCTTTTAAATTCGGAAACGCCATCAAACGCCGCTATGTCGTGATCTCTCTGGCGCTCCTGTTGGGAAGCTCCTGTCTGGTCGCTCAATCCGATGCAAGCGTCCCGGACCTGTCCGGATCATGGGAGCGAAGAGACGACGTCGGAGGAGGAAGCTTCGGCGGAATCCTCGAGAAGATCATTCCGAAGGCCCAGCTCCAACCCGAGTTTATCGAAGCCAACCGGCGGCAGGCCGCGCGCGAGCAGGCCGGCGATGTGGTATCGTTCGGTTCGAAGTGGTGCCAGACCATGCGCTACCCCTTCTTCATGCAGCATTCTGCCGCCTGGCACATCGTCCAGACGGAGGACGAAGTGATTCAAATACCCGAGGTCCACACGTTCGCCCGCCACATCTATCTGGATGGCCGCAGGCATCCTGACCCGGCGGTTCTACTGCCTTCGGTAAACGGACATTCCATCGGACATTGGGAAGGCAATTCCCTGATTGCCGACACGGTGGGTTTTGTTGCAGGAGGCGCGACACCGGGCGGCGGCCGCATCGGAGCAGCCACTCATCTCACTGAAAAATTCACCCTGCTGGATGGCGGAAAGAAGCTTCAAGTGACCTTCACTTGGGAGGATCCGTCCATCTTCCTAAAGCCGCATGTATATGACTTCCTTTATTACAAGTCCGCGCCGGGAACCTACGCTCTCGAGGACTACTGCCACGCCGACGAGGCCACACAGGGCGGTTCCGTTGTGCAGCCCAAGCAGCAGTAATGGTGAGAAAGGGTAGATTATTCTTTCATCATGCGCGGATCTGTAAAAATCGTTATCGCGGCCGCCGTCACTTGCATTGTGAATCCGGCTCAGCAGGCCAAGAATACCACGCCGAACCTGTCCGGCTACTGGCAGCTGCAATATGACAGCAGGAATGTGCCCAGAGCAAAGCTGACGCCGCAGGCCGCGAGCGTAAACCAAGACGAGATCGCCAAGCACGATGCCCAGGAAATCCGCTGGTGCCACTGGTTTGGCGTTCCGTATGTGATGGGGACTTCACCCATCGAGATCGCTCAGAATCGAACGGGCGGAGAGATTGCGATTATCTTCTCGACTCGAAACCCGAGCCGCCATATCTATCTGAATAGCTCTCACCCAAGCGCGGAAACATTCGATCCGACGAGCACGGGTCATTCCACCGCGAAGTGGGAGGGCGACACGCTCGTGGTAGACACGATCGGATTTAGCGACGAAGGATTGTTGGCAATACCTGGCGGAGGACGGAGAACAAACAATTCTCATCTCGTAGAGCGCTTCCGGCTTCTTCGTAACGGGAATCAATTGTCGGTTGTATCGACGTGGACCGATCCGAGTACCTTCATTGAGCCCCACACGTATGAGTTCCGCTATTTTCGGGCGCCAAAGGGATTCGAGATGCCCAATGTCGAATGTGATCCGGCCGATGAATCACGCGCGAACTTCTTATTGAATCCGCCGGGAACGCAGGTCCGATGATGTTTGAAAGAAAGGGCAAGAAAGGATTTTCATGAGACTCAGAATGCTGGCCGGTACGGTGGTGGTGTGCGCTCTGCCACTCCTCGCTCATCACTCTTTCGCACAATTCGAATTAACCAAAAATGTTACTTACGAGGGAACCATCGTCGAGTTCCGATGGGAAAATCCTCATTCGCACATCATCCTCAAGCTGGACCCGAATAACAATCCCGAAACGCAAGGCACCTGGGACATCGAAGGCCAAGCCACGAACATCATGGCCAGGCAAGGATGGTCTCGCGCTACATATAAGACTGGCGATCACGCGGTCATCGTCGCACACCCCCTGAAAGATAGTTCCATCAAAGGCGCCTCGATTTTTTACGCGATTATGCCGGACGGCAAACGGCTTTATGGCGACATCGCACGGCCCACGAAAGACTGAGGATGCTTTGCGCATGCGCCAGCCGGCTGTGCCGTGCGCGTTCATTGGCAATCATTCGCATTAAAAGCATGTGAAGCAAGTTCCCGGCCGCGTGCGAGCCTTCGCTGACAATGTGCCGAGGAGTCCATGATACGAAAGCGTTCATTCGCAAGAAGCAGGGCAGATCGATGACACCTGTAAACCGAATCCACTTTACTCGTAGGAACTTTTTGGCAACAGTAGGGGCATCCGGCGGCTACCTGTTCGCCAGGAGTCTCGGTCGAGCCGAGACTAGGAGTACAAACCGCATTGATGTCCACCATCACTTTGTTCCGGAGGCATATCTTGCTTACCAGCGCCGCCATAATCCGGCTGCGGTGAACGCTTGGTCCCTCAGCAAAGACCTCGAAGACATGGATCGATTTGGCACTGCCACCGCCATGTTATCGATTACACAGCCTGCGTTCAACCTTGGAGATCGCGACGAAATCCGTAGCGTCGCGCGCGACTGCAATGAGGCTGCTGCGAAGTTGGTGATGGACAAGCCAGGACGCTTCGGGAGCTTTGCAGGCCTTCCCCTGAAGGACATAGAAGGATCCTTGAAGGAAATCGAACACTCATTCGACACACTGAAAGCTGATGGTATTTGCTTGATGTCCAGCTATGGGGATGTCTGGTTGGGCAATCAGATGTTCTGGCCCGTATACGAAGAACTGAATCGCCGGCGCGCAGTCATTCACGTGCATCCCACCCCGCCGAATTGCTGTTCCAATCTTCCCATTCTGAAAGACGGCATACCGAACGAAGGCGCCATGATCGAATACGGAACGGATACAACGCGCACCGTCGCGAGCCTGATCTTCAGTGGTACTGCGAAACGATTCCCGAATATCACCTGGATCTTCTCGCACGCCGGCGGAACTATGCCGTTCTTGATTGAGCGCTTCCTGCAGTTCGGAGCCTCCGCGGAAATCATCCCGGGTATCACGACGACGGGACAGCGTGTCGGCATATCGGGAAATAATATGCCGGGTCCCGAGGTGTTGGGTTACCTCCGCCGATTTTATTACGATACAGCACAATCATCGAATCCGATCGCTCTGGCTGCCCTCAAGAAGGTAGTTCATGTATCGCAGATTGTATACGGCACCGACTATTGGTTTAGGACAGCCGAGGACACGGATCGCGGTTTGCGGACCGCAACCGTGTTCAATTCCCGAGAATTAGAAGCAGTCAATCGGACGAACGCCGAGCGCATCCTGCCCCGCCTTAAACTCCATGCGCGATCGGCTTGACGAACGCCGACGGCCAGAGCATTCCCAAACGCTGACTGCCGAGTATATCAGGCATTCCTCAGCGACTTGCGTACGGCCAGGCTGGTTGACTGAATAACCCGCCATCAACCCAGATCGTTTGGCCGTTGATGTACGCGGAATCATCACTCGCGAGAAATACTACAGCGGAGCCCACATCCTCAGGTGTTCCGATTCGTCTCAAGGGCGTTATCGCGCCCCAAGTGTCCGCGTAATTAGGATCTTCAAGCCTCGTACGTTCGACCTCGATAGCTCCGGGAGCGACGCAATTAACCCTGATGCCCAGCGGGCCCAACTCGACAGCCGCGACTTTCGTGAACATCTCCAGTCCACCCTTACTAGCGGTATACGACGAGAGGTTCGGAAATGCCAGCTTATTACAGCCTGAACCGATGTTTATGATCGAGCCCTTTCCTTGAGTCCTCATCATCTTCGCGGCAAATTGAGTACAGACGAAAGGGCCCTTTAGATTAGTGTCGATTACGCTATCCCAGTCGTGCTCGGTCATCTCCAACAGGCACTTCCAGGTTTGTATCCCGGCATTGTTAACGAGAACATCCAAGCGGGAAAACCGATTTAAAACATCGTCGAACATTCGATGAACATCCGTGAAAGAGCTGACGTCCGCTCGGATTGAAAAGGCTGAACCGCCTGCCGTTTCAATTTCGCCCACAACAACGTCCGTCAGTTTTGGATCCGCGATATCAGCAAGAGCCACTTCGCATCCAGCGTTCGCCAAAGCTAAAGCGATTCCTTTTCCAATACCCCTGCTGGCGCCAGTAACCAAGGCAGTCATCCCCGACAGACGCTTGTCTTGACGAAGGCGCGCGTCGGTCGTGGATTCGCTATTTCTGCTCATTGCATTCGCATCTTAGCAAATGAGAACGGTTCGGGCTGGTCCGGCGGCAAGCTCCATGCACTATTAAATCCATGTTGATTCGCGGGACACGAATATTCGATCAATGCGGTTGTCTCCTTCGCATGGACGTCGACACTCAACCCGTGAATTAACTGGCAGTGTAGCCGGAAACACCGGCGATTCGAGTGTTTCGGCGGACTCGCGACATTATTCCGTCCGGATCTCGACCACCGCAACCGTGTAGGCGTCCAGATCCACGCTGAAGTCCTTCGAATAAGTTAGCGTTTGACTCACCGCAGCGATCGCATCCGGATGATCGAGAGACGCGGCATTCGTCAGCCCGGCGCTGAGCGTGTGCAACGTCGCGACAGCCTTCTTCGGAACATTGGCGCCTTGCAGCCGCACGAACACGGTGTTCCGCCTCCGTTCATAATTGACGGCTTTGATCACGATCCGGCGACCGTTGGCGCTCGCGCTCGCGATGGCGTCGACGGTACCGGGCAGCCAGCCTTCCGGCTTCATGGTCGCGATCTCTTTGAAGAAATCTTCGCGGTTGGGAATGTCCGCGAACGTACCGCTCGTGGACGCGAGATAGCGTTCCGCGTAGTGCTCGCGAAAGAGCTTCTCGACCAGGTAACCCGCCCCCGGGAACCACGTGACGTGGTCGTGGTAGATGAATGATGTCCAGGTCGGATCGTCGGTTGTGTTTCGCATGAGCAGGGCCGGGCAGCTCATCGCCAGGTCGGGACTCAGTTCCTCGTAAAGCATCAGGCTGCCGGCTGCATGGAGCCCGGCCCGCCAGTCGTAGGTGCGCGCGAGGTTCCACTCCAGGACGCCGATCTTGATCCGGGGGTGGGCGGAAGCGCGGATGTAGTCGCGCAGCTTTGAGAGGTACTCGCGGATGCGCCTCAGCCCCGTCTCGAAGTTGTCCGGTTCGTACTCGTAGTTGTGGCATCCGAGGATATCGAAGTTTTGTCCGGCACGGTCAATGACCGTTTGGCTCCAGGCCATGTCGTTAGACCGCTTCTGTCCGCACGCGACAATCCGCGCCTGGGGAGCGATGGCCCGCAGGCGGGTTCCATAGACATTCACGATTTCGGCGTATTTCTCCGGCGTGAAGCCGTTATTCATGGGTTCGTTGTCAATCTGGAAGTATCGGACATCGTAGGGCTCCGCGTGACCGTTGGCCGCCCGCATTCGTCCCCACTCGGTGGTCGGCGGGTCATTCAAGTAGTGGACCCAATCCATGGCGTACTGAACCTGCTCGCCGTCGGTGCCAGGCGCCGGCAGCACAATCAGGGGTTCGGCATTGAGCTTCCGGCAGAGCCCCAGGAACTCCTCGGTCCCAAACCCGTAGTAGTCCGAATAGCCGCCCCATATCACGTTGGGGTGGTATCGCCGCGAGACAAGCGGGCCGATTCCGTCCTTCCACTTGTAAGTGGATGCGAAGGAGCCCCCCGGCCAACGGATGAAGGGCGGAGCGAGATCACGCAACGCCTGCAAGAGGTCGGGGCGCAGCATGCCGTCGCGCCGGACGTCAGCCCGCATCATAGAGACGAAATCGAGCAGCAGCGTTCCAGTGCCTGCAGCCGCGATCTCCACCGAGGCCTGCGTGTCGCGCACCGGACTGGTAAACGCGTAGCTGACCTCCTGCCAGTCCGAGCCCCCGACGGCAAGCGGTACTGACGCGATCGTGTTGCCCTGCAAACCCACAATGCGAAGCGTCAACTGAGGTGAGCCTTCCTCGCGCTTGACCCACAGAGAACCGTCATATTTGACGCCGGCATCGACGTAGATGCGACCCTGCCGAATCCCAGCGCGGCCGGCCGCGACATGCAGGCGCACGCTCTTCTTGCCGTTCTTGAACTCGACCTCCGCGGTCTCGACGCTGCCGCGGTCCGAGAACGGCTTCCAGTAGGTCGCGAAGTCCTCACCCTCGAATCCGCAACCTTGAATCTGCTCGGCAAACAGTCCGTCTTCCACGGAATGGTTGATGTGCTCGAGAAAGTGGCCGTAAATCCGCTCGTCGATGGCAGCCATCGCCCTATCTGTCTCCACCAGGATGACGGCGACTCTCGGCTGCCCCGTGGCTGGAGCGGCTCTCGAAACTTCCCGGCCCGATTCGACACCAGCCTGAGCTGCGGCGGACCGGGGGACGGCGGCGCCGGCCACCATCGAACTGATGAGAAAGTCACGTCTATTCATTCGGGGTTTCCTTCGCACGAGCGGTTACCGCCGGGCCAGTTCGATTACGGTGACGCTTGTCTTGGGAAAAACATGCTCGAAAGCAGATCCCTTCACTTTCAAATCGAGGTCGGCCGGGACGACGGCGTCGGGTCGCACCTCATCATTGACACTATACAGGCTTGCGGACGTAAGCTGGTGGCCGTGAGCGGATCCGGCGTCGAAACCGGTGAGCTTGATGGAGGCGCGAAGGTCCCGCTGCAGGTGGCGGTTGACACAAAACAAGGTCAGCTTGTCGCCACCCTCGTTCAGCGTCGAGACGACGTCCAGATAGGGAACGCCATGGATGCTTGGAATGCGCGCCAGTCCGTCATCTATGTCGTATTGGCCGACGTCGGTCCTCGTTTCCAAAAGCTTCGCGGCGTCCGCGGTGGAATACATCCGGAACGCCCAATAGGCCGGAACGCCGTAAACACGGCCGCGCTTCTGCCAAATCCCGCCGAACTCGACGAGGCCGGTCATGTTGGCAATTGGAGTGATATCCGCAACCCGCATCAACGTGTTCAGCACGCCTGCCGCACCGAGAGCACCACCGAGGTTCTCATACATGGGCACGCCATTTCCCGGAGCAAGAAACAACCACTCGGTAAAGGCGATCTTGACGCGGCCGCGCGCGCGCGGCTCGCTGTTGATGTGCTGGGTCATCTCGCGGAATTCGCGTTCCAGGCCGACCGGCAACGCGAGTGCGTCCTGGGCTAGGAAATCGGGCGATGGGTTTGCCTTTCGAACCATCAGCGGCCGCAGCACTGCATGGGCGGACACGTAATCGAAAGCTTCCGGTGCGGACCGCAGTTCCGCGGCAACATATTCGTCGCGGTAGGGGTCCTTAGGAATGGCACAGGACGAGGAAAAGCAGGACCCTTGGCCGATTAAACGAATCTTGGGATCCACCTTTCGCACGGCGTTGCTGAACTCCCTGGTGCGGTGCGCTACCCGTTCCAGTGTTGGGTAACCGAGCTGTTCGAAATCGTGGTAAAGCTCATTACCCATCTCCCAAAGGAGGCCTCCCGACCTGTCACCCCATCTGCTGTTCACGTGCCGGACCCACTCAGCCGCCTCTTCGGCCGTGCCGCTGCCCAGGTTCATGGCGATCTGCGGTTCGGCGCCGATCAATTGACAGAACCGCAGGAACTCGTCGGTGCCGAAATGATTGTATTCGGGCATTTCCCATGCCTGGTTGAGCGTGCTGACGCGTTTGTCCATGGGCCCGATGCCATCGCGCCAATGGTACCCCGAGATAAAATTGCCTCCGAAACGAACCAAGGGCGTCTTCAGGGCGCGTGCCATGTCGACGATTTCCGGATTCAAGCCATCGATGTGATCCGCGGGAAAGAGGAACACCTGATCGATGAGGATGCGCGTCTCCTCCGAAGCGGCCACGACAAAATCCGCGGGTTCCCGGCTCGCCAGCGCCGCCGTCGGGAGTTCCAGTGTGAATTCGTACCGCGTCCACCCGTCAGACCTGAGCCGCACCACTTGCCGGACGAGGACCTCTTCAGGGCGGTTGCGCCTGCGCAGAGATACCTCCAGTTCCCGTCCCCCGCTGACCGGCTTGGCGTAAAGGCTTCCGGTGTATCGCAGTACCCGGTGCACCGGCAGATAAACCTCCTGCCGCACTCCGGTTTGTTTGCCTGGCAGAGCCATGATCAGCAGCGACCTCGACGAGTTGGCCGCGTCGCCCCACCGCGGCTCGAAGCGCCGCCCTTGTTCGCGATAGAGTGATTCCCAAGGCAGCGGCAGACCAATAGTTGACGACTCGTCCAACTCGGAACGCTCTTTGATGAGTTCAGCAATCCGCCTGGGGCTCCAGAGGTTCTCCTCAAAGCTTGGATTTTCCAGGACCTGTGCCCATAATCCGCCATACGTGCTATGGCCGATCGGTTCCAGGAAGGTGCCGTAAATCGTACGCGGAATGGCGTGCACAACTTTCGATGCATCGACCTGAATCACCGCGTCGGGCGTCTGCCCGAATGCGTTCCAGCACCCAAAGACACAGAAAACCAGAGTAAGCGTCCGCATATGTCGTATTCACTTGGGCCGCTCCCTCACTGAGCTATGGCGGTGAGGGGGCGGTGGCTGTCAATTGTAGTTCGCCCCCGTCGCCTAGAAGTTCAGCCGCAGCGCGAATTGCACGATCCTCGGCTGGTCCACGGTCCCCGAGCTTCCACTCCATTGCCCGGATGGGATGATCAGGCCGAACGTGGGAGAGTACGGGTTGGTGTCCGGTGCGGAAAAGACGTGACGGTTGAACGCATTCAATAATTCCACCTTCAATTGCAACCGCGCGGCCTCGGTGAAATGCAGCGGCATGTTCTTGATGATGCTGAAATCCTCGTTGTAGAAGGGCCGCATCCGGGCGAACTCCGCCACGCGAGGATAATTCCCCAATTGATAGGCGCCGCCGTTCCGGCTCTTGTTCGGATCCACAAAAGCCGCAGGGTTGTAGTAGCTGTTAACAAACGGATCGAACGTCCCGTTCAACACCTGGGTCGAGAACGGGCTTAATCCGGACACGCGGTTGAACCGGACACAGTTATCCCATCCCGGAATCGCCGTCGCGCATCCGAACGAGACCGGCACACCGGACTGATACCGCTGGATCCCGCCAAGTTGCCATCCGCCCAGCACCGCCGAGAGTGGGCCGCTGCTGTTCAGCCATTTCTTCCCCGAGCCAAAGGGAAGTTCGTAGATCCACGACCCAGTGAACACGAACGGCAGACTCTGCATGCTGATTGCTTTCTCGCCATTCAGATTGTAGGGATTCTGAGCGGCACTCACGCCGGTGTAGTCGGGAACATCGAGACTGTCCGCGTCAGTGAGCGTTTTGGACCAGGTGAATCCGATCTGTACGCTGAGGCCGGAGCGAACATGCTGCACGGCAGTAAGTTGCAGCGCCTGGTAGCTGGACTGTCCGGCGTTCTCGATGGTCGAGGTGGTGATTGCGCCGTACTGTGGGAAGGGACGCATGGCCTGCGCGGCATTTCCGGCGAAACCAGTGAACGGAGCCGTCACGCCGGCGTTCTGCGCCGCCGCCGACCCGACCGGCGCCACTAATGCGTCGCCGAGGGCGAAAGAACCCGGGAGGATATTATTAATGTTCAGCAGGTTCGAGCGCAGATGCGTGGACCGGTTTCCTACATACGCGGCAGTCAGCAGCAGATTGCCGGTCAATTGCTGCTGCACTTGGAAGCTCCAGTTCTGAATCATGCCCGGCCTTCCGTAGCTGGGCGCAATATAGTACGGGTTGCCGCCGTTCAGGTACGAAGGATCCAGCACCGGGGGCGCGGCGTAGGGAGGGACCCCGGAGTCCAGATAGAAGGCGGGAGTAAAGTTGTCGGAATTGAAGAAAGTCGGCGAGACTACGTAACCCTGTGTGTTGATCTGCGGCCCCTTAATATACTGCAGAGGACCATAGAAAATGCCGTAGCCGCCGCGAATTACGGTGCGGTTGTGCAGTGCAGCCGGCGCCCATGCAAATCCGATCCGGGGCGAAATGTCTTTGTAGTAAGTTTCGGCCCACGCGGTGTTGCAATGGCACAGCGTGCCGAATACCAAGGCGCCCGGGTGGTTCCCCGCAACGACATTGGGCATGGACGGGCTGAAGTTAGAAGTGTTGTTGAACGATTCGGTGCGAGGTATGTCCACGTTATATCGGACGCCGAGGTTCAGCGTGAGGGTCCGGCTCACCTTGAAATCGTCTTGGAGAAATCCCGCATAGTAGCCACTGAGCCAGCGGGCATAGTGCGATTGCACTACGAAGTTGGCGTTGCTCACAGCGCCGAGCAGGAAACTGCCGAATCCGTTGCCGCTCGTGCTCGCCAGAGCCTGGCTGGCAGCGGTTTGTGCTCGCGCATAGTTGAAAATTCCGGACTGCGTAATCTGGCCGACTTGCGAAAACAACTGCCGCCGCACGTCGGCTCCGATGGTCAGGCTGTGCCGCCCCTTCATCCACATCACGAAATCATTCAGGCGGACGCCATTGTCGAGGCTGCTGTTGCCATTCGTCCGTTCCATGTTGGCAATGCCCTCGCCAAAACTCTGGACCGGAAAATGGTATCCCGATGCGCCCCGAATTCCGAGCATCGCGTCCCAGTCGAAATTGCCTGCTTGGGCATTCAGGTAAGAATCGGTGTAGTTGTTCGCCTCGGTCCGGTTATACCCGGCGTTGAAATGGTTGAATAGAGTGGGCCCGAAACTGTAATCCCAGCCGGCACGATAGTAGTGCGTGACAAAATCCTGGTTCCATCCGTTCGAATCGGCCGGAGACGGATAGGCGCGGTAGCCGCTCGTGTAGCGAGTGTTGTCGCGGCCGTTATAGGAAAAGAAGAGCCGGTTGCTCTCTGAGAAATTGTGGTCAAGCCGCAGGTTCCAGACGGTGTTGGTGAGCGGACTCGAATCCAAGAGCGAGAAGTTTCGGCTGGCTGCGGACGATGTCGGGCTGGGAAGATACTTCATAATATTCCTGGCCACCTGCGACATACTGCTGGCCGGAATCATGTTCCCGTAAAATGCGGAACGGCACGGCACGCCCGTGGGCCCAACGCGCTGGGATTGAGGATCGAAGATTTGCTGGCCGAACACGGCCGAACCATCGCACGGGTTGGTCCCGATCTGGGTTTTAGCGAGAGCCTGCGAAAAATCGCCGGACCGCATAGCCATCGTAGGCACCGTCGAGACCGAGGTTCCTCCCACGGTCTGCCGGAACTGCTCCCAATTGAAGAAAAAGAAGCTCTTGTTGCGCCCGTCATATACCTTTGGAATGCGCACGGGGCCACCCAGGTTTAAACCGAAATCGTTCTTGCGGTCGGCAGGCACATCGTAAGTGGCGCGGCACTGGCTGTCGCCGGGCGCGCACCGGGCCCGATATCCCGCGTTGAACCATGTGTTCGCGTTCAAGGCAGTGTTCTGGAAAAGCTCGTATCCCGTGAAGTGATACTGGTTCGTTCCCGATTTGCTGGTGAAACTCAGGATGCCGCCCGTAGTCCGGTCATATTGCGCCGAAAAAGTAGAGGTGAAAACTTTAAATTCCTGAATTGCTTCCACCGAGGGAGACGCTTCATCGAACGAGGATCCGTTCTCGTACCGCAGGATGCTGGCTCCGTCCAGCAGTACGTCATCTCCAAACGCCTGCCCCCCATTCGTCTTGGCCTGCCAAATACCATTGGAGTTGTTCTGCGTGCCCGGTCCGACCGTGCCAGGGGCGAGAAATTTGAAGGCTTCCGGAGATCGAAGCGCCCCGACCCCTCCTAGCGCCAGCGGTAACTCGACGATTTGACGGTTGTTCAGTACAGCTCCTATATCCGAGGTGTCCTGGTTGACCGTAGCCGCTCCGGCCGTAACCACAATGTCCTGTGCAGTGGCACTGATGCGCAGGGTAATATTCACGTTCGTCGTGGACCCTACTTGAACTACGACCCCTTTTTGCCTGACCATTCCAAAGCCGGTATGCTCTACGGTAAGGTCGTACGCACCCACCGGCAAAGAAGGCAGCCTGAATCCCCCTTCTTGACTATTCGTCTCTTGGCGGAGGCCGGTCTCCTGACCGATCGCGGTCACCTTCGCCCCGACGATGACAGCGCCCGACTCATCGACAATGTTCCCGCCAACTGAGCCTTGGTTGGTTTGCGCCAGAAGCAGCGGACCGGAGCCGAGCAGCATGATTCCGAGCCATAACGCCATTCCACGAGCCGAAACACGCAGGTGTTTCATATGACCTCCTGAACTGCCATCGTTTGCGAATTGGTCGAAATCGGTGCGCCGGGACGATCGCACCAATACCCGCGGGAGAACCCGGTAGGTGCCGGTCCTCCATCGGCTGCGCGACATTTTCCCATCGGCTGCACGATGAGAATGCAGCCGACCAAGAAGACCCCGACGAGATTATATCGAGGCCCGCGCCCTAATTCAAGACTAAAATAGCTTTTTATCTGCTTCTGCGCGACTTCCCGACTGGGTCTTCAATTGAGCGGGGTGCAAGCTCGATCGCCTGCCGTAGGGCCTCTAACAGGCTGCGCTCGTCCGCTTTGCCCGTTCCGGCGATGTCAAACGCTGTCCCGTGATCGACCGACGTGCGGATGACTGGCAATCCGACCGTGATGTTCACGCCCGCCTCCAATCCCAGCACTTTAACGGGGCCGTGACCTTGATCGTGATACATCGCGACCACCATATCGAAATCGCCGCGGGCGGCGCGAAAGAACAAGGTATCGGCGGGCAGAGGTCCTTCCACATCCCAGCCCCGGGCGCGGCACACCTGGATGGCGGGAACGATTTTGGTTTCTTCCTCGCCATGGCCGAACAGCCCGTGCTCACCGGCATGGGGGTTGATCCCGCAAACCCCGATCCTCCGGCGCGAGATTCCCGCCCTCAAGAGCACCTCGTAGCCGCGGCCAATCGTGCGTTCCACCAGCCCCGGCTCGATTCTCTCAATCGCATCCAGCAAGCCGATATGGGTAGTCACGTGAATGACACGCAGGTTCGGTGCAATGAGCATCATCGAGACCTCCGGGGTACCTGTCAATTCCGCTAAAAGCTCTGTGTGGCCCGGATAGTGATGACCGCCGGCATGAAGCGCTTCCTTGTTCAAAGGCGCGGTGCAAATCGCATCGACCTGACTGGCCATGGCGAGCTCAACCGCGGTCTTGACGAATTGGAAAGCCGCATCACCGGCCAGCGGCGAGAGTTCGCCCCATGCAAGATCGGGCGGAATCAGATGTAAGTCGATGCAATCGACCGTGCCTGCCTTGTAGTACCCTTCCTCCGTCTGGTCGGGTGAAACGCTGCGGACGGATAGTTGGGCGCCGACGATCCTTCCCGCCGCGCGCAACCGGCTGGCATCCCCGACTACCAAGGGGCGGCAGCGTTCATAGATCTCGCCATGGGCCAGGCTCTTCATAATGATCTCGGGCCCGACACCCCCCGCATCGCCCATCGTAATCGCTATTCTTGGCCGATCCATCGCTAATCCTATCTCAACAGATTTCTTAGGGCTGCCCGGCAGCGCACCAGTGAATCAGCATCGCCAAATGCCCCGGCCTTGGTGATGACCGGCAACCGTTCGCCATTTTCTGTGGAGGCCAGCGCCAGAGGGACGCCAGGCTCCACTTCGCTCATCGGGACGAGAAATCGCGCCCCGAACGCTCTCAAAACCGCTCGCGCGGTTTCGCCTCCCGTTAAGACCAGTGCCGCGATGGCGGCCCGGCAAGGCGCCAGAATACTGGCCAGCGCGCTGCAAAGGTGAGAGGCCATGTCGCCCTGGACCCGCTCTTCGGCTCCCAGCACGGTCAGCACATCGCGCCCGTCGGCCAGGGCACGGACGACAAGGTCCTGGTCCTGGAGCCATTCCTGCGCGCCCGGGCCGGCGAGGAGTCCCTGCGGCCTCACCGTCACCACCGCAAGTTTATTCGTAGCAGCCAGCACCGCAGCCTGCCTGCGAGACAATGGGGCGAGGCTTCCCACCACCACCAGCACCGGCCCCTTCCGATCTGGTGGCTCAGCTGCGCGGGGTCGCTTGGCCGGCACATTCAGGGCCGGCGGCAGGCAGCGGGCCAGGCCGGCGCTGCCCGCCCAGACGGCACGGTCGCGCAAGGAAGCGGCCGCCTCGCCAATCGAACGCAGATCCGCCTCCGTTTCGGCATCGCAGACGAAGGCCGTGGCGGCTTCCCCGTTGGTTTGTAGGAAGACGGGCAGTCGGCCGGACCTCACCACCTCCAAGCCGACACGGCTGGTTTGAAGGCCTGCAGTTTCGAGTATGTCCGACAGATCCGGCTCCAGCTGTACGCCGTCCAGCCACTGCCGGCCGCCGATCGTCGTGCGGCCGGTAGACGGGAAGGCCGGCGCCACGACCACAATGGCTGAGCTCCGATTTACCGCGCTCCTCCAGGCCTCAAGCGCAGCCGCCAACTCCACACCAATGTGGCCCCGAAGTGTCGAATCGAACTTCTTAAACAGGACTTGCTGTCCTTCCCGGGCATATTTATGTACCAGGCGCGCCGTTTCAACGGCGGCCTCGTTTGGCGCCATCGCCCGGGTATTTGCGTCGACCGCCAGTACCTCCGCATCGACGGAGGCTTCTTCTAGCACGACCAGGGTGTCGAGCCCCTGAACAGCGCAAGCGATCCCGCAATCCGCCGCTCCCGACAAATCGTCCGCAACGATCAGGATCTGCGCCAATCTATTTCCTCACCGCGGGGATGCCTTGGATTCGTCTCGCCCACCAGGCCGTCACCAGCGGAACTACTAAGGCCGTTACCGTGACGCTGGCGGCGACCAGGACCGTGGCCGGTCCCGCGGCCGGGGCGTATGCCGGGTTGGCCGCCGCCACCAGCGCCGGGACGGCAGCGGCGTTGCCCGCCGTCGACGCCGCCGCGATTCCGGCCGTACCATTGCCACCAGCCAGCCGGTCCGCCACGACCAGCACCGCGCCCGACACCGCGACTACTCCCAAACCCAACCCGATCCCGACCAGCCCCGCCTGCCACACACGGTGCAGGTCCAAGGTCGCGCCTAGCGCGAATGCGAAGAAAGGGATCAACGCAGGAACCGCTGGACCTAGAAGTTCGCGGATTTCGCGATCCAAATTCCCGAGTAGGATCCCGGCGGCGAGAGGCAGAATCGCGCCGGCCAGCGTCTGCCAGGGGAAAGCGGACAGCCCGGCGACTCCCAGCGTGACCATGGTAAGGAACGGACCTGATTCCAGCGACATCACCGAGTACGCGCCCACCTCCTCCGGCCGCCCGTACTGCTCCATGAGCGCCATGTAAAGCCCGCCGTTGGTGTCATTGATAGCGGCTACCACCGCCAGCGTGGAAAGACCTGCAAACCAGCCCTGTGTCACCGGCCGCTCGCCAAGCCAGTGCCCCAGTAGCAGGCCCACTAGCACACCGACGGCAACTTTGCTCCCCAGGAGAACGCCTCCCCTCCGCAACACGAATGGCAACGATTTCACCGAGATCGTGGAACCCAGGCAGACATAAAACACCGAGAGGATGGGAAGGGCTCCGGCAAAGAGAGCTCCGGTGAACGACCCAAAAAAAACAGGAGTCGAGGGGGCGAAGGTGGAGATGACCGCTCCCAGGCCCAAAGGGATGAGCATCATGCCCCCCGGCACACGTTCCATGCTTCGCTTAATTTGCAGTTGCAATCATGCCTCCAGGCCCTACTCTGAATATCTATCTTTTTACGGCCTTTTTACGGCGGGGGAGGCAGGGGAGCCGATTCAAATCCGGCAGCTTTCATCGAAACCCAAGGGATTGATGTTCGTCGGGCGGCAACAGAAGAAACGCCGAGGGCGGGCGTCCAGCCGATTTGGACACTTGTGCCTCCTTCATTTCGATACGTACCCGTCGTCCGGATGCCGGCGCAAGGATGCCCGCACCCTCTTTGACGCAGTAGAGACGATCTGCCGCAACGTTCGCCAACACCTCAGTTGCTCCCGAAGGCCAGGAGATCTCCACTCTCTCGGCCTGACGATGATCGCCGAGGCCGAAATGGAGCCGCAGATCGCTTCGCGACAGATAACTCCCTCCACTCCTTACTTTATCCACTTGCGCCAAATCACCGGCGATGACCTTCGCCCGCGTATTCAGCGCCATCTTGTGTGGACCTTAGCGCCGCGTTGACCAGCGACGGCAAGTTCCTGACCGTAGCCGTCATCAACCCGAATGAATCAGCCCACACGCTTGACCTCAACTTCCAGGGGATCACGGTCTCCGGAAAAGGGCGCATGTGGCGAATGACCAGCAATCGTCTGAATGCCGCGACCGGCTTGGGTAAGAATGAAGTTCGGATCGTCGAAAGCCCGCTGCCCGCAAGTCCCAAGGCCCTGACGATCGCGCCGATCAGCATCGATATCTACGAGTTCGCTACACAGTAACAGCGGCGCATGTGCCGGAGCCCGAAAGCGCTATTTCGTTTTCCGCGGCTGAAAGTGCCAGCAATAGAAAAGACCGATTGCCAGAATCAGCAAACCCCACCAGATGCCGGCGTGCAGATTGGCCAGCACAGGGGGTCGCTCCGGCGGAACCACTTCCTGGTAGACTCCGGCTGCCGTAATCAGCACGCCGTATGCCGTCAGCAGCAGTCCGATAAGGAACCAGATCGAAACCATTCCAGGCTTGTGCATACTTTTACCAGAAGATAATGTTCAGCAATAGAAATACCGCGCAAACCACGCCGGCCCAGAAGATCGGCCGTTGGGTCAACTTCAGCTCGTGTTCCGAGGGGATCTCGGTACAGCCGTAGACCAGACCCGTCAGTTGGGACTGTGGTTTAGGCCGCGTCGCGAGGCTGACCAGCACCGTCACTAGAACACAAATAATCCACGACCACAGCGCGCGGTACATGTTCTCAGCCATGTCCTTGGCATTCGAAGACAGCGCGATAATGCCGAGCGCCGACGGGTCCAGCTTCACCCACAGCCACATGCCGACCGAAGAGACCGTGCCCGCCAGCAGACCCCAGAAACCTCCCGCCGGGGACGCGCGTTTCCAAAGCATGCCCAGCAGCACGGTGCCGAACAACGGTGCGATAAAGAAACTGAACAACGCCTGAACGTAGTCCATGATGCTGAGAAATTGCATCACGAGATACGCTGTCCCGATGCTGATCAGCACACCGACGAGGGTGCACCACCGGCCTACGCCGAGATAGTGCGAATCGCTCGCGCCTTTCCGGAGGAAGGCGCCGTAAATATCATACGTCCACACCGTAGCAAAGGCGCTCACGTTGCCCGCCATGCCGGACATGAAGCCTGCGATCAGCGCTGTAATGCCGAGGCCGAGCAGGCCGGGACCGCAATATCGCGCGAGCATCAGCGGAAGAACTTCGTTGTAGCTGTGTCCGCCGGTGGCGGCTGCCACGGATTCACCGACGAGTTTCTCAGGCAGCAGAGCGATGCCCAAGAGCCCCGGCAGAATCACGATGAACGGAACCATCATCTTGAAACCAGCGCCGATGATGGGCGCCATGCGAGCGGCGTGCAGGCTGCGCGCCGAAAGCACCCGCTGCACAACCAGGAAATCGGTGGTCCAGTAGCCGAACGAAATCACCCAACCCAAGCCCAGCACGATGCCGGTCCAGTGAATCCCCATGGGGTTGCCCTGAAACGACCCCAGCGTCCTCCACAGATGTGTATAGTCGCCGCTCACGTTGGCGGATATGCGGTGTACCATTCCATTCCAGCCGCCGGACTCAATCAAACCGAGAATCGGGATCAGCAGCGCTCCGAGCCAGATCAGAACAAATTGCAGCACCTCATTGAAGATCGCGGAGAGCAGGCCTCCGAGAAAGACATACACGGCCACCGTCAGCGAGGATACCCAGATGCTGAAATGGATGTCCCAGCCCAGCACGACCTTCATCACCAGCGCCATCGAATACATGTTGATGCCGCTCATCAGCACCGTCATCGCTGCGAACGTGATCGCGGAGAGCCCGCGCGCCCCCTCGCCGTAGCGCAGTTTCAGATAGCCCGGCACGGAGTGGGTCTTCGAGATGTAGTAAAACGGCATCATCACGATCCCCAGAAACAGCATGGCCGGGATGGCGCCGATCCAGTACCAGTGGGTGGCGAGGATTCCATACTGGTAAGCGGACGCGGCCCAGCCCATCAACTCCAGAGCGCCAAGATTGGCCGCCACGAAGCTCAGCCCGGCGATCCAGGAGCTCATGTCCCGCCCCGCCAGAAAAAAGTCCTCGCCCGTGCTGGCGTACCGCTTTAAATAGAAACCGATACCAATCACCATCGCGAAATAGAGGATCACGATGAGCGCGTCAACGCTGCCCAGCCGGACCAGGTGCTCCGGTGCGACCGCTAGCGCGGCCGCAGCCAGGAATTTAGCTTGAGGTGCAACTAATGTTGGCATCTTACCGCCCGGATGCTACCGCGAAACGAAAAACGGTGGTGCTTTGATATTTCTGGCCCGGCTTCAATTCCGTGGTGGGAAAACCCGGTTTATTCGGCGAATCGGGGAAGTGCTGTGTCTCAAGGCAGAACCCCGACCGCCGACCATATACCTTGCCGCCTTTTCCCTTGATCGTGCCGTCCAGGAAATTGCCGGTATAGAACTGCACTCCAGGCTGCGTCGTGCGGGCTTCGAGAATCCTCCCGGTCGAAGGTTCTTCCACTCGCGCCGCCAGTTCGAGCCCGTCACCCCCACGGTTCAGCATCCAGTTGTGATCGTAGCCCTTCCCGATCTTGATCTGCTCATCATTGGCTTCGATCCTTGCGCCAATCGCCGTGGCGCTGCGGAAATCGAACGGCGACCCCGCAACCGCCCGCAGTTCCCCCGTCGGGATCAAACCCGCATCCACCGGAGTGAAACGATCCGCGTTCAGCATCACTCGGTGATCCAGAATATCGCCGGTCCCTGCGCCCTTCAGATTGAAATAAGAGTGGTTGGTCAGGTTGATCACCGTATCTTTATCCGTGCTCGCCGCATAATCGACGCGCAATTCGTTGGCATCCGTGAGGCGGTACGTGACGGTCGCCCGTAGTTTTCCGGGATATCCTTCCTCGCCATCCGCGCTGAGATATGTCAGCTCGAGACCGCCGTCGCTCAATTCGAGCGGAGTCCAAACACGTTTGTCGAAGCCGCGGGCTCCTCCGTGCAGCGAGTTTTCCCCGTCGTTCCGGTCCACCTGGTAGACGCGCCCGTCCAGAGTGAATCGGGCATGCCCGATCCGATTCCCATAACGGCCGATGAGGGCGCCAAAAAATGGACCCGGATTTTGCAGATAGCCATCCAGGGAGTCGAACCCGAGAACCACGTCCGCCATCTTTCCGTTGCGGTCCGGCGTCATCAGCGAGACTACCCTGCCACCGTAATTCGTGATGCGGGCCGTGAGACCGTTCTTATTAGTCAGCGTGTAGACCGAAACCGCCACGCCATCTCGCGTTTTGCCGAAATCGGCGCGCTGAATCGAAGTTGCTGCCTGCATCATAGTCGCACCTGCGATCAGAAAGATTGCTTCCCAACGTGTTCGCAAGTTCGTATCCCTCGAAAGTGATGTTCGGGGATCGCGCGCGCCACCGGCGCACAACCCCTTCGACCTGCTTATTGTATGCCATTACGATTGTATGCGCTTACTGCCCGGAACCGGCGTTCCGGCAGGAACAAGAATCGATCTGTTCTACAATGAACCTGAGCTATGAACCTGGAAGAGGTAGCCCGCCGCGCTAAGGTTTCAACCGCGACGGTGTCGCGCGTCTTGAACAACGCCAGCGTGGTCAAAACCAGCACTCGCGCGCGCGTGATGAAGGCCATCCGGGAGTTGAAATACCACCCCAACCTCCACGCCCGCAGCTTGGCGGGGGGAAAGAGCCGCACCATTGGTGTAATCGTTTCCAACCTGGAAAACCCGTTTTTTTTTGACATTTATCGGACTATCGAGACGGAAGCACACAGCCGCGGCCTCGACGTCGTCATGGCTAACACCGACTACCGGCCGGAACAACTGGTGTCCAGTATCCGTCTGATGATCGGCCGCCGTGTCGCGGGACTCGCCGCCATCGTTTCGGAGATGGATCCGGCCCTGATCAAGGAGTTGAATGAAGCTCGCATTCCGGCGGTGTTTTATGACGTCGGCGTACAGAAGCAGAATATTACAAACATCCGGGTGAACTATCGCCGTGGGATCGAGAAAATCCTGGATTACCTGTATAGCCTGGGGCACCGCAAGCTCGGATTTATCGGCCATCACGCGGTTCTGGAGCCGATCAATGAACGGATGAGGACTGTAATGAAAGCCGTCAGCCGGTATCCCTCGATCGAGGTACGTACCGCGGCCGACGGGGATACCCTGGAAGGCGGCCGCGAGGCATCCCGCTCGCTCCTCTCTACCGGCTTCGAGCCCACGGCGCTCATCTGTGTCAACGACATTACCGCCGTCGGCGCCTTACGGGAACTCCGCGAACGGGGCTTGCGGGTACCTCAGGATATTTCTGTGACCGGGTTCGATAATGTAAAACTTGCTGAGTTCTGCCAGCCGGCACTCACCACCGTGCACATTCCCCGGGACCGCATCGGTCACATCATTTGCAGCCGCTTGCTTCCCCGCGATACGCCGGAGGAATCGTCGAACCTGGAAATCGTGTTCGATCCTGAGTTGATCGTCCGCGAATCCACCGGACCCGCTCCGTCACGGCGCGCGGGGCACTCCAGTTCCGCCCATCCTTGACACCCCCCTTCACTGCAAACTAGCATGAAAGCGATTACATGAGTACATCCAACCCACATCCCCTCACGTTCGGAGTGATTGTCGGCAACCGGGGGTTCTTCCCGGATCACCTGGCCAAAAGCGGCCGCGAGGAAATGCTCGCGACCCTTTCCCAGGCCGGTTATCGTGTGATTGCCCTCGGTCCTGAGGAGAGCAAGCACGGAGCTGTCGAAACGCGGCCCGAAGCCGCGCGCTGCGCTGAACTCTTTCGCAAGAACCGGGACGTCATCGACGGTATCATCATCACGCTCCCGAATTTTGGGGATGAGCGCGCCATCGCCGACACCCTCCGTATGTCTGCTCTCTCCGTGCCCATCCTCGTGCAAGCAACTCCCGACAGGCCGGGCAGCATGACGATCCGCGACCGGCGCGATAGCTTCTGCGGAAAGATGTCGGTCTGCAACAACCTGAAGCAGTACGGCTTTCCCTATTCGCTCACCACGCTGCACACTGAGACGCCCGATTCGGACGTCTTTCGTTGCGATTTGAGCCGCTTCGCCGCAGTCTGCCGGGTGGTCCGCGGAATGCGGGGATTGCGCATCGGTGCCATCGGCGCGCGCCCGGCTGCCTTCAACACCGTCCGCTACAGCGAAAAGCTGCTGGAAGCGCACGGCATTTCCGTCGAACCGATCGACCTGTCCGAGATCCTCGGGCGCATCCAGCGGATGAGCGACGATCACCCCGCCGCGCGCGAGAAGCTGAACGAAATCGAAAAATACGTCCCGGCTGGCAGCGTGCCTCGCGGCGCCTTGCTGAAAATGGCGAAGCTGGGAGCCGTAATTGATGAATGGATGGCCCAGACAGACTGCCGTATCAGCGCCATCCAGTGCTGGACGTCGCTCGAGGAATTCTTCGGCGTAGTCCCCTGTACCGTGATGAGCATGATGAGCAATAATCTGATGTCGAGCGCCTGCGAAGTCGATATTTGCGGCGTGGTGGGCATGCACGCGTTGCAGCTCGCGTCGGAAACGCCGAGCGCGCTGCTCGATTGGAATAACAACTACGGCGATAATCCCGATAAAGCCGTGTGCTTCCATTGCAGCAATCTGCCGAAACATTTCTTCAACGAGGTCCGCATGGACTTCCAGCAGATCATCGCGGGCACCGTCGGCAAAGAAAATACCTACGGCACTTGCGTCGGCCGTGTCAAGGCCGCGCCTATGAGTTTTGCGCGCTTCTCGACCAACGATCGGCAGGGCGCCATCTGCGGCTACGTGGGAGAAGGCAAGTTCACCGATGACCCTCTCGATACCTTCGGCGGCGCCGGCGTCGTCGAGATTCCGCGATTGCAGGAGTTGTTGCGCTACATCTGTGAGCAGGGATTTGAGCACCATGTCGCAGCCAACCTGGCTAAGGTCGGGGGGGCGGTGCACGAGGCTGCCAGCCGTTATTTGGGGTGGAATGTGCATTCGCACAATTGAGGCCGGAGACTTGCCATGAGCGTTGTTGCGGGCGTCGATTTCGGGACTTTAAGCGTTCGCGTCTCCATTTTCGAAAGCAAGCGTGGGAGGCTGGGCGCGGGCGTCGCGGAGTATCCGCTGGTTCGGAAACCGGACGACCCCGACCATGCCACTCAAAGCCACTCCGAGCACATGCGCGCCCTGGCGGAAGCGGTCCGGAGCGCATTAGCGAATTCGGGCATCCGGGGGGATGCCGTCGAATCGATCGCTATTGATACCACCGGCTCCAGCGTGATTCCCGTCGACGATTGCCTGCAACCTCTCGACGATTACTATCTCTGGTGCGATCATCGTGCCTGGAAGGAAGCAGCCGAGATCACGAGCGCTGCCCATGAGCGTGGTCTCGAAGCGATTCACTGGTGCGGCGGCATCTACTCCTCTGAGTGGGGTTTCGCCAAACTACTGCACTGGCTGCGGCACAACCCGCAAAAACGCCAGCGATTCGCCAGTGCCTTCGAACACTGCGACATGGTGGCGGCTACTCTGTGCGGCATCACGAACCCTGCTCTCGCGCCGCGCAGCATCTGCGCCATGGGCCATAAATGGATGTGGAACCCGGCTCTGGGCGGGCTTCCGGCCGAGGAATTTTTGACGGCCGTGGATCCGCTTCTCGCGGGCGTGCGCGCGAAATTGGATGGCCGCTACGCGACTTCCGATCAAATCGCCGGGGGTCTCTCGGCTGAGTGGGCTGCCCGGCTTGGATTGCGCGCGGGCATACCCATCCCGGTTGGAGCGTTCGACGCGCATTGGGATGCCGTCGGCGCTGGCGCGCGATTGGGCGACGTGGTCAACGTCGTGGGCACTTCCACCTGCATCATCGCAATCGGTGAACCTCCCGGCCGGATGGTTCCTGGAGTCTGCGGCGTCGTGCCTGGTTCCGTCGACCCCGCCCGCATCGGAATTGAGGCGGGCCTCTCGGCCACCGGAGATATCTTTGATGCGATCGCCAGGCGCGCGGGCCAGCCAGTCGCCGAATTATGCCGCGGGCTCGAGCGGTATCGCGCCGGAGAAACAGGGCTCCTTCGTTTGACTTGGGACAACGGTGATCGCACCGTCCTGGTCAACCCGGAACTCGGCGGCGTCACCTTGGGCTGGCGGCTCACCCATACTGCGCAGGACGAGCTGTTTGCTGCCATCGAAGGAACCGCGTTCCACACGCGCGTGATTCTCGAACGCATGGAGGAGCACGGCGTGCCGGTCGAGCGCCTCATCAATGGAGGCGGCGTACCCCAGCGCAACCCCGTGCTGAATCGCGTCTACGCCGCCGTGATGAACAAACCGATCCTGGTGCCGAAGGGCGACGTGACCAGCCTGGGATCTGCCATTTTTGCGTTTTTGGCGGCGGGCACTTTCCGGTCCATCGAAGAAGCCCAGGATGCGCTGTGCCCCGGCCATCTCACGGTTCTGCCGGAGCCCGCCGCGGCAGCCGTATACGCGTCGCTCTATCCTTTATATAAGCAGTTGTACTTTGCCTTCGGCCGGCAGGGTTCCGAGAATGTCCGTCTCGGGCATGTCTTGCCGGAGCTGCGCCGCATCGCTGCTGAAGTACGCGGAGGTTCGATTGCTGCAAACGCTGCGGACTGAGGTTTACGAAGCCAACCTCGAGCTCGTCCGGCGTGGTCTGGTCATTTATACCTTTGGTAACGCCAGCGCCGTGTCGCTCGAAGAACGGCTCATCGTCATCAAGCCCAGCGGCGTTCCGTATGACCAGATGCGCCCCGGCGATATGGTGATAACCGATCTCGACGGCCGCGTTGTCGAAGGTCCGCTGCGCCCTTCTTCGGACTTGCCGACACACGCGGCTCTGTACCGCGCCTTCCCCTCCATCGGAGGCATAGCGCACACGCATTCCCGGCACGCAACTGCCTGGGCTCAGGCTTGCCGCGAAATTCCTTGCCTCGGGACCACTCACGCCGATTACTTTTGCGGGTCGATACCCGTCACCGAGGCCCTCAGCCCCAATGAGATCGATTCCGACTATGAGGCCAACACGGGCGCAGCGATCATCCGGTTGCTCCAAGGCCGCGACCCGCTCGGTTGTCCGGCTGCGCTGGTCGCCGGGCATGCTCCTTTTTTCTGGGGCAAATCCGTAACGGATGCCGTCCACACCGCCGTAATTGTCGAAGAGCTGGCCGCCATGGCGTGGCAAGCCATGACGATCAATCCAACCGTGCAGCCGCTTTCCTCCGCACTTCGCGATAAACACTATTTCCGCAAACACGGCCCCAAGGCCTATTACGGACAAAAGTAAGCTGGGAGCCATCAGCCTGCAAACGTTTGCAGACGGAATCATATTTTGTCGCCCGCAGCATGCCAATTCCGGTCAGGCTCCCACGACCTCAATTCCGGCGCGATGCAACCCACAGGTGCATCCGCAGCCGCCATTAACCGCATCTCAGAACGATCATTAGCCCCCACAGCTCCGCTCGTTTGAGCGAGGCTCTCGAGCCTCAAAAGGGCTTGCCAATGGTATATGGCAGCGCTACCATCGATACCTTGAATGCGATGCCTCGGCGCAGCACCGACTCCACTGTCGGGGAAATCCGGCGACCTCGGCGGCAACGCCGGCAATCGAATCATGGAGTGAACGAAATAACTCGTAAATACCAGGAGGTAGTCTATGCGCAGACTGGGCATCATCCAGGCCAATCGGCTCGCGCTTCGTTGTAGTCTGGTGGCGCTCCTGCTGCCGGCGGCCCTCCACGCGCAGGCGGTTTCCATTGCGTCCGTGACGGGTCGTGTGATCGATGAGCAAGGCGCTGTGGTGAGCAGCGCTCAGATCAAAATGACCGGCGTGGATACCGGTGTCGTATACAGTGCGATCTCCAATGCGAACGGCATCTACGCATTTCCCAGCCTGCCGATCGGCGCGTACCGGCTCGAGTCGACAGTTTCCGGGTTTCAAACCTATGCTCAGAACGGCATTCAACTGCGAGTCAACGATCAGGTGCAGATCAACATCAGCATGAAAGTCGGATCGGTGGCCGAGAGAGTGGAGGTTAACGCCAATTCCGAACTGGTCCAGACTCAGCAGAACACGATCTCCCAGGTAGTGGATCAGCAGCGGATCGTCGACCTGCCGCTCAATGGCCGCGACCCGACACAACTGATTACCATCTCCGGCGCTTCCATTAATCACAGCGATGGAACCAACACCGGCAGCAAGAGCTTTTTCAGTTCGCAGTCGATCTCTATTGCGGGCAGCGCCGGCGACGCCACCAACTACCTTCTGGACGGCGGAGACAACAATGACAGCTTTACCAACGTGAATATGCCGTTCCCCTTCCCGGACGCGCTGGCGGAATTTAGTGTGGAAACGAGCACGCTGCCTGCCCGGAACGGGCTGCATCCCGGCGGCGTAGTGAACGTGGTCACCAAGTCCGGATCGAATGCGTGGCACGGCGATCTGTTCGAGTTCCTCCGCAATGGCGACGCGAACGCAATCAACTACTTCGCTCCACGGCAGGACAGCCTGAAGAGAAATCAGTTCGGCGGTACGTTCGGAGGTAGGATCGTTCGCGACAAGCTGTTCTTTTTCGGCGGATTTCAGCAATCTTATTTTCGTCAGGATCCGTCCGCCAGCACCGCTTATGTTCCCACCGCCGCGGCGCTCGCGGGCGATTTCAGCGCGCTGGACGGCGCCGGCTGCCAGGCCAAAGGCGTCCCGCGCACCATAGTCGATCCCAGCACCGGCGCGGCCCTGACCAATGATCAGATCAGCCCGACACGCTTCGATCCGGCTGCCGTATCCCTTGCCAAGTACCTGCCTCATACGTTATCCCCGTGCGGGAAAGTGAGCTTTGGAATACCCGTGCAATCCAATGAGTCCCAGTACATCGGGCGCGTGGATTGGGTTGTTAATTCCAAGCACTCCCTGTACGGCCGGTATTTCGTCGACGATTACACTCTGGCCGCATTCTTCGATCCGCATGACATTCTGGTCACTTCGATGTCGGGCAATGTCGAGCGCGCGCAGACCTTTGTTTTAGGAGAAACCTACACCATCAACCCATCCATGGTGAACTCCGCCCATTTCACTTTTGGGAGGCGGACCGACGATCGTGGACCCAACACCAACGGTGTAAATGCCGCGGCTCTGGGTGTCAAAAACATCTATCAAGGCACCAGTGATTTCCTGCAGGTTGCCGTGAGCAATGGCGGATTCGCCGTGGGTTGCGGCACCTGCGCTCTGGGGGTTTTCAACATCACCAGTTTTCAAGGAGCCGACGACGTGGACCTTACGCGCGGCAAGCACCAGTTGGCCTTCGGCGCGGATTTCATCCGGACCCGCGATGTGCAGGAGAACCATTATCAGGATGATGGCGTATTCAATTTTAACGGCCTCTACAGCAATGACCCCCTGCTCGATTTCCTTCTCGGCAAGATGAATTCCTTCAGTCAGAGCGGCCAGCAGCTCAATGACCTTCGGCAAAACGTGCTGGGCCTCTATGCCCAGGACACCTGGCACGTCACTCCGAGGTTGGTGGCGAACGTAGGCCTCCGCTGGGAGCCCTTCTTGCCGGAATACGACCATTACAACCGGGGCAGCATCTTTTCTCCAGCCGCTTTTTCCGCGGGTCAGATCAGCCGCATCTACACCAATGCGCCAGCAGGCTCTTTGTTCGCCGGCGACCCGGGCGTGCCCAATTCTTTCACTTCGAGGAAACTCGACAACTTTTCTCCGCGTCTGGGCCTGGTCTTCGACCCCACCGGCCGCGGCACCACCACGCTGCGGGTCGGCGCCGGACTGCTCTACGACAACATCGGAAGTTTTATCCCGTATCGTATGGTCGCTCAGAATCCGCCCTTTGGCCCGCAAGTCACCGAGACCAGCGGCCCCTACCAGTTCAGCGATCCGTGGGGTAGCATTCCTGGCGGCAATCCATTCCCGCTTCCGCCGCTGAGTAAGGACGTTGCTTTCCCGCTCGCCAACGCCGAGGCGTACCTCTCACCGCACATGCACAGCCCGTCTGTCGCACAATGGAACGCCAGTGTGCAGCACCGGTTTGCCGACAACTGGATCTTTTCCGTCTCTTACTTGGGCAACAAGACTTCCCACTTATGGATCGGCGTCGACACGAATCCCGCCGTCTACATTTCCGGCGTCTGTGGAAATGCCGCTTGTTCGACCACTGGGAACACCCAGGCACGGCGGGTCCTGTCGCTGGCGAATCCGGCTGCCGGAAAATACTATTCTCAGATGACCATGGCCGATGATGGGGTCAGTGCAAACTACAACGCCCTGCTCGTTTCCATCGAACACCGGTTCGCCCGCAATTACACCTTCCTCGCCAATTACACTTGGTCGAAATGCCTGGGCATTGCTCCGGTTACGTCCCTGGGAAATCCCGGGGTGGTGCAGGACCCCAATAATGTACGCGGTGATTATGGCCCCTGCACTTACGATGTGCCTCACCTGTTTAACCTCACTGTGGTCTACTTGAGCAGGGTCACACGCGGCCGGTTCCTCTCTCATCTCCTGAGTAACTGGAATCTGGCTCCTCTCGCCCGTTACCAGAGCGGATTGCCCGTCAACCCGGCTACCGGAAAGGACAATTCGCTTACCGGTGTGAATAATGACCGTCCGAACGTTGTCTTGAACCAGGATACATATACCGGCGCGCCTCACGGCCTGTTTTACCAGTATGTGAATCCAAAGCTCTACGCCGCGAACGCGCTCGGAACGTACGGCAATGCAGGTCATAACAGTTTGCGAGGCCCGGGATATTTCGATATAGACGTAGCGCTCAGCCGGGAATTTCACCTGTTAGAAAAACTGACTCTGCACGCGCGGGGGGAGGCGTTCAACCTCCTGAACCATCCGAACTTCGGGCTGCCGAATGGCAATATCGCATCCGCCGCTTTCGGACAAATCACGACCGCATCCGACCCGCGCATCCTGCAGGCATCGGTAAAGCTGGTGTTCTGACCGGCAACAGGGAGCTGCCATGAAATCTATACCGCGCCGTCGTTTTCTCAAGCAAACCGGCCAGGCCGCCGCATTCGGATACCTGGGAGCGAACCTCGCTGCCGCATCCGGGCGGATTGCACTCATCGCCGATCCGGCCGATAAACTCATGGCCGCGCAGCCGGTTCAGTGGGCGATTGGCGAGTTGCGCCAGGCCGTGGAGGCCAAGGGGGGAACGTGCGTTACCGCCGCGAGCCCATCCGGCGCCGGCGAATTCAGTCTGGGTGTGATCATCGCGTCCGAGACTCCCGCCCTTCCCACCGAGGGATTCCGTCTTACTCCCCAAACCATCGCCGCCAAGCCGGGCTTGCGCGCCTCTGCTTCCGATACTCGTGGTTGCGTGTACGCCCTCACGGAATTGGCCGACCGCGTGCGATACGGCGGCGATCCGCTCGCGGCGCTGACGCTTGCCAGTCCCCTCCTTGTACAGCCTGCCAATGCGGTGCGCAGCATTGCCCGCGCCTTCGTCAGCGAAGTGGAAGACAAGCCCTGGTATTATGACAAGGCCTTCTGGAGCGATTACCTCACCGCGCTGGTCACGAACCGTTTCAATCGCTTCAGTCTCACTCTGGGCTTGGGCTACGACTTTCCCCGCGGCGTGACCGGAGACTATCTGCACTTCGCCTACCCATATCTGCTCGACGTTCCGGGTTACAAGGTACGCGCTGTGCCGCTCGACGATGCCGAGCGCGACCGCAATCTCGAAATGCTTCGCTTCATCGGGGAACAGACCGCCCGCCGCGGTTTGGATTTCCAACTCGGCCTGTGGACGCACGCCTACGAATGGACCGACAGCCCGCGCTCCGATCACCACATTCAGGGCCTTACACCGCAGACCCACGCTCCGTATTGCCGCGATGCTTTAGCCTTGCTGCTGCAGACCTGCCCGTCGATTCAGGGCGTTACCTTCCGGGTGCACGGTGAAAGCGGGATTCCCGAGGGCAGCTACGATTTCTGGCGCACTGTTTTTGAAGGCGTCCAGCGCTCGGGCCGCCGGATCGAGATCGACATGCACGCCAAGGGCATCGACGACAAGATGATGGACGTGGCTGCGCGAACCGGTATGCCGGTCAAGGTTTCGCCGAAATACTGGGCCGAGCACATGGGCCTCGGCTATCACCAGGCGGCCATCCGCGAGTTGGAGATGCCGCGGGCCGGCAACGAGAACGATCCTCTCTTCAGCCTGAGCAACGGCTCGCGGCGGTTCCTGCGCTATGGATATGGAGATCTGTTCCAGGAAGGCCGCCGTTATGAGGTGCTGTTTCGGCTATGGCCCGGCACGCAGCGCATGCTGCTGTGGGGCGATCCTGTCCAGGCGGCCGCTTACGGGCGCGCGTCCCATTTCTGCGGCGCTTCCGGTGTTGAACTCTGCGAACCTCTCTTCTTTAAAGGACGTGAAGGCAGTGGCCGGCCCGGCGGACGGTGCGGATATGCCGATCAGTCGCTCATTCCGGGTAGGGACTGGGAGAAGTACGCCTATACGTATCGCGTATGGGGCCGCTTGCTGTATGATCCTCAGGCTGATGCGGACCAGTGGCGACGATACCTTCGCACTGAATTCGGTCCCGCCGCGAGCCCCGTTGAGGATGCGCTCGCACATGCCAGCCGTGTGCTGCCGCTGCTGACAACGGCGCATCAGCCTTCGGCTTCCAACCGCGGATACTGGGTGGAAGTGCCGGCTAACATGCCCATCGCCGACGGGGGCGCGCCCGTTCCTTACAGCGACACGCCGGCGCCAAAACGCTTCGGCACGGTGAGCCCACTCGATCCCGAACTGTTTTCTTCCATCGAGCAACACGCCGCGGAGCTTCTGCAGAAACAATCCGGCTCCAGGTACTCACCGATTGAGGTGGCGCAATTCTTTGAGGACACGACGGCGGCTGCTGAGCGGGCGCTGGAGGCCGCTGCCAAACTGATATCTTCGCGCACTGATCCCGGCTTCCGCCGGCTGGAAGAGGACGTACGCATCCAGATCGGCCTCGGCCGGTTTTACGGCGCCAAGTTCCGCGCCGGGGTGTTGTTTGAGATTTTTCGCCGGACTGGCAACTCCCAGGCACAGGAACGAGCACTGGCCTCGTACCGCAGCGCTCGCGCGACTTGGGCTGCTATGGCCGAGAGGGCACGCAAGATTTACGTTGCAGACCTCACTTACGGGGAAATTCCGGTGCGTCGGGGACATTGGGTTGATCGGCTTCCCGCAATTGACCAGGATCTGGCGGCCGTAGAGAATGCTCGTTTCGAAGCCTTACCAGACCCTGCGGATCACGTGCTCCGCGCAATCACTGAGGCCACCGGCCGCCCGGCACGATCTGTTGTGAAGTGTACGCACGAGCGGCCTCGGGGCTTCCAGCCGGGCACCACCGTGCCGCTGGTGCTCACAGTCCAGGGCGCCGAGCCGCCGGAAGTCCGCTTGCACTACCGCTGGATCAATCAGGCCGAGCGCTGGAAATCGCTCGAGATGAACGGCAGTCGGGGCACGTTCCAAGCCAGAATCCCCGCCGCGTACACGCAGTCGCCATTCGCGCTCGAATATTACTTCGAATTGCGGCCGGCTGGCGCGAACCCGACTCTCTATCCAGGGTTCGACGAATTCTTTACCAACCAGCCGTACTTTGTACTCAGTCGAGTATAGCCGCGATTCCGCTGGCGGCGCCACTATCGGAACAGCCGTGGAGCAAAATCGTTGAGACAGCGGCGCCATGTCAGCCACTCGTGCGCCGTGCCGGGCGATTCGAAATACACATTCTTTATCCCGGCCTGACTCAACTGATCGCTGAAGTTCTTGGTGCCCGGGCCTTCCATCGAGCCGATCCCCAGAAACAAGAGCTTCACCTTCTTGTTGAACGCCTCGGCATCGGCGAACACACCGTGATTCGAGGTCTTCGGATCGAATGTACCGCCACGCCCGCCCGTGCTGCCGCTAAAGCCGCCGATGTAGGCGAACCTATCCAGGTTCGCCAGGGTCGTCAGGAACGTCTGCATGCCGCCCATGGACAGCCCGGCCATGGCGCGATTCTCCCGTCCCGGAAGCACCCGGTACGTGCTCTCGATGGTCGGAATCAGATCGGTCAACATCATTTCCGTGAATGTCTCGCCGCTGAAGTTCGCCAGACCGCCACCCCGGCCTCCCCGCCCTGCTTCACTAGCGGATCGCGGCTGGAGTCCCCGAGCCCAAAATATCGAATCGTCCTCGCCCGGTTTCGCCGCGTTGAGATTGTCCATCACGATAATCATCGGCTTCGCCTTCTTCGCCGCGATCAGATTGTCCATGACAGAATCCACATGTCCTTGGGTATACCAGCCGGTTTCGTCTTCACCCCAGCCGTGCAGCAGATACAGAACCGGGTAGAGCGTCTTCCCGGCGTCATAGTCCGGTGGCGTATAGACGAAGGACCGCCGCCACTTGGCGGTGACTTTGGAATAATACCGGCGCTGGCTGACCTGCCCGTGAGGTACATCTTTAGAACGGTAGTAGTCCCCGTCCGCTGCCTCCGGAATCTCGATTCCGCTGCTTGCCCAGCCCGAGCCGAAAAACGTCCGCGTCGCGGGATCGGCCACCGTAACGCCATCCAAGACCAGAGAGTAATAATGGAATCCCGCCACCAGCGGTGTCGTGGTTACGGTCCAGGCGCCTTCCGCCCCCTTGACCATATCGAACGTCTGGCCGACCTTCACCTGTACTTTTTGGACCTCTGGCGCCACCAGGCGGAATGTCGCGCGATGGTCGGGATACACGCAGGGATACTGCGCGCCCGGAATGTTCAAGCTTGAGGGCTTGCACCCGTCGGTGCCGCCTCCCCAGCACAACCCGGAAACGATTAGCACCAACGTGACAATTCTCATTGCATCCTCCTCCAAGTCGCGGCGGCCGCAACATTGGGCTGTGATTGCAACCGCTTACACCCGGGTATCTTATTGCCTCACTACCTCAATGTCAATCGTCGCTCGGGCTGTCTCGCCCCGAATACGATCCCTGGACATCGCGGCACTAAAAACCGGCTTGCCACGGCAGAGTGTCAGCGCTACCATCGATGAAGCGCCAAGACCCGGCAGCGCGTCGTGAGGCACATCGAGTGAGAAAGCAATGACACGCCGCAACGCCTTGCAGGTATTGAGCGCGGGGCCTGTCCTCCTGATCCGGAAATCCCGGGCAGCGTCTATCTCTCTCGAAATCGCTAGGGGACCGTTCGCCGCGACGCAGGATTCCCTCAGCCGCTATCGTGTGCCGGAGTGGTTTCGCGACGCCAAGCTTGGCTTGTGGGCACACTGGGGGCCGCAATCCGCGCCCGAACAGGGCG
>Ga0070734_10001159_pt1 | contig 41254 bp, 33 predicted proteins | sample Coa_R1_8_FD_66444 | JGI IMG/M metagenome (GOLD analysis project Ga0070734, IMG submission 66444) | Surface soil microbial communities from Centralia Pennsylvania, which are recovering from an underground coalmine fire - Coalmine... | ecosystem: Environmental > Terrestrial > Soil > Unclassified ...
GCCCGGCCCGATTCGAACGGGCGACCCTCTGCTTAGAAGGCAGATGCTCTATCCAACTGAGCTACGGGCCCGTGTGTTTATTTTATCAGCGACCCAAGTAATATCACCGCCAAATTCTTTACCATCAGCGCCGGGAAGCTTAGGCGTACACCTTACCAGACGGGTTTCAGCGCTGTCGAAGTTTCCTAAGAAAAATCGTTGCTCATCTTTAAGGTCTTTTGACGTGCAAACCCCTCTGCCGACTATGCTTCCATTGCGCGAATGCTAGGCAAAGCACAAGATTTTGCGATATAGTTCTGATCATTGACGCCTATCGTTTACCCAACACTTGACCCGGCGATGCGTTGCAAGTACGCCGGCTGGCTTAGTTCGCGTGAGCGTCATGTTTCGGAGACTTGCATCTCAAGATGACATTCTTGCGCTATCCATTAGTTTTAATTTTATTATTCGTTTGCGTTGGCCTTGGTTCCGCCCAAAGCCCGTCACCTTCGCCTACACCCCCTGACCGTTTTGATCGCCCTTCCAGCGGTGTCCATATCACGAATATTCCAAGTTCACAGCCACAGCTGCCCCAACAACAACAGTTTGAGGATCGGATCGAGGAATCGGCACAAGAACAGATGCAGAGAGAATCGGCGAGAGTTCCTGAATTTGTAGCGCTCCCGCCAGAGCCTGATATTGAATTCCAGGACTTTGTAACCAGCTCTCTTGGTTACCACCTCAACATATTCGGCCAAAGCCTGTTCCGCAACGTGCCGTCCACTTTTGCGCCGGTGGACCGCATTCCGGTCACGCCAGATTATCTGATCGGTCCCGGCGATGAATTGCTGGTGCGCGCATGGGGCCAGATTGACGTTAACTATCGCGCCGTGGTGGACCGCACGGGCGCAATCTACCTGCCCAAAGTAGGGCCTATCAGCGTGGCGGGCGTGCGCTATGACCAGCTGAATGCATATATGAAGGCGGCAGTCAGCCGCGTGTTCAAGAACTTTGATCTTGATGTCACGATGGGGCGCTTGCGCGCTGTCCAGGTATTTGTGGTTGGCCAGGTGCGGCGTCCGGGCTCTTACACAGTCAGTTCGTTAAGCACGCTGGTGAATGCGCTGTTCGCGTCCGGCGGTCCATCCAAGCGCGGCTCCATGCGCCACATAATGCTGAAGCGCCAGGGCAAAGACGTGACCGACTTTGACCTGTACGACCTGATTGCATTTGGCGACAAGAGTAAAGACGTGCAATTGCTTTCTGGCGATGTAATTTGGGTGCCGCCTGTAGGCCGCCTCGTTGCTCTGGCCGGCAGCGTCAACATGCCCGGCATTTACGAATTGAAAGAGCATGAGACGCTGGGCGAGGTCCTTGGCTATGCCGGCGGTTTTACCACCACCGCTTCCGGGCAGAAGACGTTTATTGATCGCATTGACGATCACAAGGTCCGCCATACCGCTGAGCTGGATCTTTCAAGCGCTGGATTAAAGACCGAGCTGCTGGATGGCGATATCGTACGGGTCCTTCATATTTCGCCACGATTTGACAATGCCGTCACCTTGCGTGGCAACGTAGCTGTGCCGGGCCGCTATCCGTGGCGGCAGGGAATGCGCGTCAAGGACCTGATTCCCAGCCGCGATGCGCTGGTCACGCAAGAGTTCTGGAAGCGCCAGAATAAGCTCGCCGTTGACCTGGAAAGCCTAACGTTCAAGTCGCGCGAAGAGATTGAGCAGGACCGCCAGCGCGATGTGCAGAATGGCGACAAAAACGCTCCGGCAAACCAACCGGGATCACAGAACCCGTCGCCCTCAACTCCAACCGGACAAAATCAAGCCACGCAACCCGATCAACGCACGCAGCAACAACGCGACGAGGACCTGGCGTTGAGGGTTGGACGCGCAGAAGCCCAGCGCATCAAGCAGGAAGAGCTTAAGAATGAAGTAAAGCGTTCCGCGGCTGAAATTAATTGGGAATATGCGGTCATCCTAAGAATGGATCCGCAGGACCTCAGCACTCATCTGGTACCTTTTAATCTGGGCAAAGCCATTGCCGGTGACGAAAGCGAAAATGTAATTCTTGAGCCCGGCGACGTGATTACAATTTTCTCCCAGAACGATATGCAGGTCCCGGCAGGCCAGCAAACCAAGTTTGTGCGGTTGGAAGGCGAGTTCGTCACAGCCGGGGTTTATCAGGTCCAACCGGGAGAAACGTTGCGTCACCTGATTGCGCGAGTTGGCGGTCTTACGCCGCAGGCTTATTTGTATGGCGCAGAATTCATGCGTGAGTCCACCCGGGAAGACCAGCAGAAACGGCTGGACGAGTACATCAATGACCTGGAGAGGTCGATTGAGAGAACCGCCAGCGGCCAGAGGAGTTTGAGCGGGGACGAAGCAATTGCTGAGAGACAAACTCTGGAAGGCCAGCGCCGCCTGCTAGACAAACTGCGCCAGATGAGAGCTACTGGACGCATCGTACTTGAACTTAAACCTACGGCCGATGATGTGAGCAAATTACCGGATCTCCCACTTGAGGATGGTGACCGGTTGCTGGTCCCATTCAAGCCGGCCACAGTGAACGTGATTGGCTCGGTCTACAACAGCAACTCTTTTATCTTCAAACCAAACAAGACAGTCAGCGATTACATGCGTCTTTCTGGCGGTCCTACAAAAAACGGCGACAAGGGCAGGTCATTTGTGATCCGCGCGGATGGCACCACCGTGAGCAAGCATGGTCATAACGGGCTGCTGGTAAATAGCTTTGAACAGGCACGACTGATGCCGGGCGATACGATTGTGGTTCCGGAAAAACTGGACAGAGGCGCCACGCTGAGAGGCTTTAAGGATTGGACTCAGATCATCAGCACGTTTGTGATTGGAGCGGCAGCGGCCAAAGTGCTCTTCCCGTAACAACGACAAATGACGAAATTACAGCAATCGATTCTGGTGACGGGCGGGGCCGGATTTATCGGCTCCAACTTCATATTGCATTGGCTGGCGCAAGAAGGTTCGCGGTTGGTGAACCTTGATAAGCTCACGTATGCCGGAAATCCCGCCAATTTGGCAGAGCTTGGCGATGACGACCGTTACTTGTTCACGCACGGCGACATTAATGACGCGGAATTGGTAAGCGATTTACTGCAACGCCACCAGCCGGCTGCAATCGTTCACTTTGCGGCAGAGAGTCACGTAGACCGTTCCATTCACAATGCTCAGGAATTTATCCGCACCAACATTGAGGGGACGTTCCAATTGCTTCAGGCCGCGCGCCAGTATTGGGCCGGCCTTGCGGAAACAGAAAAACAAAATTTCCGCTTTCTGCATGTTTCAACTGACGAAGTCTATGGCTCGCTTGGGCCCAGCGATCCGGCTTTTACTGAAAAGACACCGTTTGCTCCCAACAGCCCGTATGCGGCCTCAAAAGCTTCTTCCGATCATCTGGTGAGAGCGTTTCATCACACGTATGGATTGCCCACGCTAACCACCAACTGCTCAAACAATTACGGGCCATACCAGTTTCCCGAAAAGCTGATTCCGCTGATGATTCACAACGCGACGATAAAAAAGCCTTTGCCGGTGTATGGCGACGGGTTGAATGTCCGCGATTGGCTTTATGTTAAAGACCATTGTGAAGCGATTCGCCAGGTGCTAAGCAAAGGCCGGGTCGGCGAGTGTTACAACATTGGCGGCAACAGTGAGAAGAGCAATATTGAAGTGATCCGCGAAATTTGTGCGGTCCTTTCCGAGCTAAAGCCCGGCGGCGGATATGAATCATTGATCACATATGTTAAAGACCGGCCCGGCCATGATCGGCGATACGCAATGGACTGTACCAAAATCCGCAACGAACTGGGATGGATGCCGAGCGAAAGTTTTTCCAGCGGATTGCGCAAGACCGTCGAGTGGTATCTGGCGCATGAAGAATGGATCGCATCAGTTACTTCCGGCGCGTACAGGGAATGGATCAATCTCCACTATCACACCGCACCGTGAAGGCCGGCATAGTTATGGATCAAGGCATGAATAAGGAACGTAAGGGCATCATTCTGGCCGGTGGCTCAGGAAGCCGCTTGCATCCGGTGACCCAGGCTGTTTCCAAGCAACTGCTGCCCATTTATGACAAGCCGATGATCTACTATCCGATCAGTGTGTTGATGCTGGCCCGGATCAGAAATATTCTTATCATTTCCACTCCTGCCGATACGCCGCGCTTTGAGCAGTTGTTGGGCGACGGCCGCCGATGGGGACTTAACTTAAGTTATGCCGTGCAGCCCGCGCCGGAAGGTTTGGCGCAGGCCTTCATCATTGGCAAGCAGTTTCTTGCGGGAAGTCCGAGCGCGCTGATCCTGGGCGATAACATTTTTTACGGCCAGGATTTGTCGAATTGCCTGCGCCACGCTTCAGCCCGAACAGAAGGCGCGACAGTATTTGCATATCCGGTCAACGACCCGGAGCGTTACGGCGTGATTGAGTTTGATCGCGCGGGCAAGGCGTTAAGCATTGAGGAAAAACCCAAAGCGCCAAAGTCCCGGTACGCCGTGACGGGGCTGTACTTTTATGATCCTGAAGTGGTGGAAGTTGCGGAGCAATTGAAACCTTCAGCGCGTGGCGAACTGGAGATTACGGATGTGAACCGCTGGTATCTTGAGCGTGGCCGGCTTGCGGCGGAAATTTTTGGACGCGGCATGGCATGGCTCGATACAGGCACGCATGACTCTCTTCTTGAGGCTTCTTCCTTCATTCAAACCATCGAGAAGCGGCAGGGATTGAAGGTTTCCTGCCCGGAAGAGATAGCATTCAAGCTTGGTTTCATCAGCGCCGCGGAGCTTGAGGCCCTGGCCCGAGCGCACGGCTCCAATGGATACGGGCAATATCTTCGGGGGCTGCTGGAGCGGCCTGCTTTCTAACTAATCGAGTGGCACTCGCCATTGACTCTGTCTTTTGCAGAATGAATCGAGCTGATTTAAAAATCGTGATTGTTGGCCGTAACGGTCAACTTGCGTGGGAAGCTAACCAGCGATTTCAAGGGCTGGGCCAGATCATTTGTTTGGGACGGCCCGAGCTCGATCTGCTGGATCTAAATGCCGTGCGCGAGGAGATTCGCAGGATAAAGCCGTCGGTAATAGTGAATGCCGCAGCCTATACGGCAGTTGACCAGGCGGAATCTGAGCCTGAAGCAGCAATGAAAATAAATTCTGAAGCGCCGGCCGCAATGGCGGAGGAAGCGAAGCGTTTAGACGCATTGTTTATCACGTATTCCACTGATTATGTTTTCGACGGAAAGAGCGCAACGCCGTACATGGAGACCGATCCGACGGCTCCGCTGAATGTGTATGGCGCGAGCAAGTTGAGTGGCGAGCGAGCCGTTGAAGCCGTGGGCGTAAGCTCTCTGATATTTCGCACGTCATGGGTGTACGGAGCGCGCGGCAAGAATTTTCTGAAGACCATTCTCAAGCTGGCAACAGAAAGACCAGAACTGAGAATCGTGGATGATCAAGTGGGCGCGCCGACCTGGAGCCGTGATCTGGCTGACGCAACCAGGAAGATTATCGAACAGCTGGTGGCAGAATCTTCTTCAGCCAGGACTTCTATAAGCGATGCGTTGGGTGATCGCCGCGGCATCTATCACATGACTGCCGCCGGAAGCATCTCATGGTACGGGTTTGCGGCCGCGATCCTGGAAGAGATGGGGAAGCGTGGTTTATCGAGGGGCACTTTGGCGAAACTTGTGTCGATACCGAGCAGCGAGTATCCAACGCCTGCTGCGAGACCGCATAATTCACGGCTCTGCAATGAGAAGCTGAAGAATGCCTTCGACGTGACGCTACCGCCGTGGCCCGAATCCCTTGCAGCCGTGATGAATGAGCTTGGTTGATTAAGGTTATATCTGAATGTGAGTATCCAGCTTTCAGTCATAATTCACTGGTCATTTCAGAGCGCCGGCAATGATACGATTAAACATTCGATAGCCTTGGAAAACAGCAATCGCTCGACGAGAAACAGGAGTAGGACCTAAAGATGTGTGGCATCGCGGGATTTTGGCAGACTAAACGGCAAGCGGAAATTCCTGCCGAAATTTTGCTTCGCATGGGTACCGCGCTCAAGCACCGTGGTCCAGATGACTCTGGCGTGTTCTACGACGATTCCACTGGTGTAGGGCTGGTACATCGACGTTTGTCAATCCTTGATCTTTCACCCGCCGGCCATCAGCCAATGACCTCGCATTCAGGCCGTTACGTAATCATCTTTAACGGCGAAGTTTACAACTTTGAAGAAATTAGAAGCGAGCTTGGTCCTGGCCATGCCTGGAGAGGCCACTCCGATACTGAAGTGATGCTGGAAGCCTTTGAGCGCTGGGGCGTGCAAGCAGCAGTCCAGCGGTTTGTGGGCATGTTTGCTTTTGCTCTTTGGGACCGTAAGGAGCGCAAGCTGTACCTTGTTCGCGATCGGCTGGGAATCAAGCCTTTGTACTATGGCTGGGTAGAAGGCCAGTTTGTATTTGCCTCAGAGTTGAAGGCCATTCGCCAGTATCCGGGATTTCAGGCGCAAATTGATCGCAATGTGCTGGCGCTCTATATGCGGCACAATTGCGTTCCCGCGCCACACTGTATTTATCAGGGCATTTCCAAGCTAAATGCCGGCTGCATTCTGGTTTTGAGCGGTCCGCAGGAGCAGCCGGTGGTGACCCAATATTGGTCAGCGACGGAAGTAGCCAAAGAAGGTTTACGTTCGCCAGTGGACGGCTCTGAAGCGGAGATCGTGGAGCAACTTGAGCGCACGCTTACAGAAGCAGTGAAATTGCGTATGATTTCCGATGTCCCGCTGGGCGCTTTTCTTTCCGGTGGAATTGATTCATCTGCTGTTGTGGCCTTAATGCAGTCACAGAGTACGCGTCCGGTGAAAACTTTTACGATCGGTTTTCATGAAGATGCCTACAACGAGGCGAATCACGCCAAGTGCGTTGCGCTGCATCTGGGCACCGACCACACTGAGCTTTATGTGACACCGCAGGAAGCATTGAACGTGGTGCCGCTGCTTCCCGCGATGTATGACGAGCCTTTTGCCGATGTCTCACAGATCCCTACATATCTCGTTTCCAAGCTGGCGCGGCAAAGCGTTACCGTAAGTCTTTCTGGCGACGGTGGCGATGAGCTTTTTGCAGGCTACGGTCGCTACTTCCTGATGAAGCGGGTATGGAACTCAATGCGTCCGTTCCCAAAGCCGGTGCGTCATGCCGTGTCACGAATGATTTCATCTGTGCCCCCAAAAACCATCGATAAGATGTACAAGCTGGCATCGCCGCTTGTTCCGCGTAAGAGGCGCTCTTTTCCCACCGGAGACAAAGCCCACAAGCTCGCGGGATTGTTAGGAGCTGAGAGCCAAGAGCGTATTTACATGCATGCTTTAACGCATTGGGACAATCCTTCTGCAGTGGTTAACGGCGCAGTTGAGCCGGACACCGTGCGCCGTTTTGTGCATGAAGCGCAATGGCTGCCGAGCATGGAAGAAGTCATGATGTTGACTGACACAGTCCATTACCTTCCGGATGACATTCTGACCAAGGTCGATAGAGCAAGCATGGCGGTAAGCCTTGAGGCGCGCGTGCCGATTCTTGACCATCGAGTAGTGGAGTTTGCCTGGAGACTGCCGATGCGTTTCAAAATTCGTGATGGCAAAGGCAAATGGGCGCTTCGGCAGGTGCTGTATAAATATGTTCCTGCTGCGATGATTGAGCGGCCAAAGATGGGCTTCGGCGTCCCTATCGACAGCTGGCTCAGAGGGGAGCTGCGCGAATGGGCGGAAGACCTGCTCTCCGTTGAGAGCCTGGAGCGGCACGGCCTGTTCAATATAGAGGCAATCCGCGCGAAATGGCAGGAACATATATCTGGCGGTCGCAATTGGCAATATCTCCTTTGGGACGTGCTCGTTTTTCAAGACTGGATAGCGCATAACGTTGGTGCTTTGCAGGTTGCCTGAGCTACACCTGCGAATGAGTGAGAGTGGCTCGTGCCCGCCAACCCCCATCCCTATTGCCGATTGTTGTTATCTAAGCAATCTTTCGTATGCCACATAGCCTTCATACCACTTACAATATAGAAACCCGCTAACGGATTTATGACGCCTCAGGAGCAACTCGAAACCCGACGCCTCGTACAGGCCCCGCAAGACTCCGTGTATGAACCGGAAGGGAAGCACTTTATCGAGCCATTGATTGTCATGGCGAAACATAAAGTCCTGATCCTGGGGACTACCGTGGGCGCGGCGCTTCTTTCGATTGTTATTGCTCTGCTGTTGCCGCAATATTTCACGGCTGAGGCCAAGTTGCTGCCGCCGCAGCAATCGCAGTCGATGGCCTCCGCCATGATGAGCCAGTTGGGACAGCTTGCTCCGCTGCTGCAGGCTGCCGGCGGAAAAGACCTGGGAATCCGCAATCCCAATGACATGTACGTTGCCATGCTCAAAAGCCGCACCGTGGCAGACGCGCTGATTGATCGTTTCTCTCTCATGAACGTCTACCACAAAAAACTGCGCGAAGAAGCGCGTCGCCGGCTGGAAGACCTTACCCAGATTGCGGCCGGTAAAGACGGAATCATCTCCGTCTCCGTTGACGACCGCTCGCCCGGACGCGCGGCGGAAATGGCCAATGCGTACATTGACGAGCTGGAAAAACTTACAAGAACGCTGGCCATCACCGACGCCGGCAAGCGGCGCATCTTCTTTGAGCGCGAAGTAAAAGACGCCAATGACGAGCTGGCCACCGCCGAATCGCAACTCAAGCAAACTGAAGAGAGCACCGGCATTATCGCGCTTGATAGCCAGGCAAAAGTAATGTTGCAGGCTTATGCCGACCTCCGTGCCCAGGTCGCCATGAAGCAGGTTGAACTCCAGTCAATGCGCGCTTTTGCCACTCCGGAAAACCCTGATCTCATCCGCGTGCAGCAGGAACTGGCCGCATTGCAGACCCAGCTTTCGCGTTTTGAACGCGGACAGGGAACTCATTCTCCCACTGATCTTGCGCTGGAAAAAGTACCGGGCGCCGGGCTGGAATACGTCCGCAAGTTGCGCGAAGTAAAGTACCGTGAGACCTTGTTTGAGCTCTTGGCCAAGCAATATGAAGCTGCCCGCATTGACGAAGCGCGCGACGCCTCCGTTATCCAGGTCATGGACAAGGCCATCGCGCCGGAAAAACGGTCCTGGCCCAAGCGCGGGCTCTTTATTCTGGCCGTCACGTTATTTGCGCTATTGCTCGGCATTCTACTGGCCTACCTCACTGAAGGCCTCAAGCGGACAAAAGAAGATCCGCACTTTGCCGCCAAATGGCACCTGCTCAAGGCCTATCTATGGAGCGGAAGCAAGCTTTAATCCCCCTCCCCCCTGCCCTGCCATCCCAGATTGGCGTAGACTTCAGGCACATCATCCCAAGGCATCCCAGATTGGCGTGGACTTGAGCAATTACCGCTCGATTAGCGCAGGTTTCAGCCTTCGCCTCTATTCCTGATCGGTGTCCTCAGTGGGTTTGCCTTCCGATCACGGCGATCACGCGCGATGTCGGCAATCCCGGCAATTCCACCCCTCCCCCCATCCGTTAACTAGGATTCCAAAAGGATTAACCTGAGTCATCCCAAGGCATTCCAGATTGGCGTAGGGTGAACAGGTTTGGCTGATTGCTGAGTGCCAATTGCTGATGGCTGAATTTTCAAAGATCAAAACACTTCCACACCTCTCACCTGCCTCATCTTAGCGCTATCAATTTCAATAATCACGCGCGAACTAGTTCACCAGAGCAGGACATGTCTTTTGCGACCCTCTGCCTGCACTTGGTTCATGTTCGACTGGCCGAGCCACAAGAGGAGATTTCCCCAATCAAATGATCACCAGATCATCCGAAAGATGGCTCGGGTTTTTTCGTTCTCACCACGCTGCGGGACATCAGGCACAAGGCAGCGGACAGTTCGCTATTGGCCTTGTGAAGTTATTCGGCGAGACTGGTACCGGCGCACAGCTGCAAGGCGGATTCTTCCAATGAGGAACGCGCAAGCGCGTATGCCGCAGACGAACGCAGATAAGTGCAGATTGTTTGTTGCTTTGTCCATCCGCAACACTATTAACCTCTGTCATTCTTTGTATGACACAATGGCCTGAGTCAAGTATAAAAAGAGCGCACGAGGGGCATCGGTGGGAGGAGATAGCTATTTTTTCGATTTCCGAGAGCCAAGAAAAGTTACGGCGTGGCCCCTGAGTGCTGAAATGAAGCGTTGGAAGCCAAGGTCTTCTGATGGCTCCGTTATCTTTGTTGGTCTTGCGTTCGTCGCCAAAAGGAGGCAAGCGGATGAATATAAGCGTTCGAGAACGAGCCTACGGCAAAGAACCTCGTACCGCTTTGAATAAGACGCATTCTTAAAAACTGGATCGACTTTGAAATAAGGTTCTGTGTTCCTTACCGGTCTGTGAACCTTATCGCAGTCTTCCAGCAAGAAGAAATATCCGAGGAACGGAGTTGGAGACTTTCCAAATCGCTCCTCCCGGTATGCAACCCAGATGTCGGTCGCGCTCCCGATGGCCTCCTCGCAACGGTTATTGAAGTTGTTTCCGAAAGATGGCCCCACTTGTGATTTGAACTCGATGACCGTCACAAGCTGCCCGTCCGACAATACGATCAGATCCCACTTCTTTTCGGAGCGATAATAGCCGGGTAGTTCTAAAGCGGTCCGTGTCTTAACGTCGACCTTATTTAGACCCTCTTCGCAAAGGATATCCGCTACCAAGACCTCCATTGCCCCCATTTGGGTTCCGCTGGTAACCTCGCTACGAGTTCCTGCGTCAATCTTTCCCGCCTCAAGCTGTTTTTCTTTGTTTGAGGCACGAGCGTCCCAGTAGCTCTGAACTGCCTCAAGCAGTCTCTTTTCAACATCCAAGCAAAGACTCCTTTTCCTCGCTGCTAAGGCGGTACAGTTCAGCTGCAATCTGGGTAGCCCGACTCCGATCTCGGTCCACAAAAGACTTTCGTAGCTCACTGCATTGACTCGGCGAAATCACGGCTGGGTTTGGAACCCGGATTCGCCGTAGATATTGCGCCTGGAACCTAAGATATCCTCCTCTCATCCGAACGCCATAGGACTCCACAAAGAAGCGCGCAACCTCGGAGAGAAGAATCCCACCGAGTACTTCTAAGTCCCATTGATTCGACTGGATGAAGTACAGGTTGTGATGGGGATAGGTCTGCCCTGAATCGAGGACGGGACTCAACTCATTCTGGATGTCGGCTATATACAGCTTGGGTTGAAGCGTGAGCGAATCGTTCACACGGTCAATCGTGCGAAACCAGGCGTGTGGGGTCTTTCGTGCAACATTCCTATTCTTAACCAGCAGAGAGTGGTGCTCAAAATAATCCCGCAAACGCGGAAAATCATCCAGCCTCACTAGTCCATTAGAATCCCACGGATTTATCAAATAGTGACCCGACCACCTTAGTTCTCCCGAGCGAAGATCATCCACCAGTGCCAATTTTAATAACCGGGAAGGCTCAACCAGATTGGAATCCTTACTGATAAATACTCGGTCATTGCCCGTTGCAACGCCTATACCCACTTTCGTTGCTCCATCCTCTGATTCCAATGGAAGAAAGTGCTCTTCGAGACGCCGGAGCAAGCCGAGTTGCGCCGGTGTTCTACACGGCCAAGGTACGTCGCCCTTAAACCAAGAGTCCACCACAGCAGCCCTCAAGGAATTGGGCAAGACGACCTGCCGGACAGCGGCAACTTTTCGGAGGCTTCCCGCCAGTTCACCCGGTGGAAGTTCTTCCGCATCTGCATTCGCGGCTGCAACCACAACACGGCCTTGCGCGCCGCGGCGGACGATAGTGATCGCCGGATACGCATCAACTTCGTCGACGAACGCGTTAGCATCATGCATTTCTATTACGAAATCAACAGCATATTCACGTGTAACAAGCTTGCGCAACTCAGCACCATATTGATTGCGCATCCATCGATCCGCACAAATGAATGCACAGATCGCACCTGGCTTTAGTTGCCTAAGTGCAGCCTCAAAAAAGGCGACGTAAAGATCGGCCCGACCTATCATCGTTGCATATACGTGCCGGTAAGTAGCTGCTGTCGATTCAGGCATGTCCTCCAATCGGACATAAGGCGGATTACCGATGACGAAGTCCGCCTTCGTCTCCCAGTCGGACAGAAGGTAATCGCCGCAGCGCACCCAAGCCGTCGCGAGGCGCTCAGCCTTCTCACAAGCAACGCCATTGTTAACTAGCACATTCCGGGCAGCTGCAAAAGCACGCTTCGCGCTGGCGGGATTAAGCTCATAAGCAACGATCGCGCTCTCACACTCTTCTATCGCACGCCCGTGGCGCTCACATGATTGCATCAAGCGGGAGATCATTTCTTCCAGAAAGCTGCCGTGGCCCGCAGCGGGCTCAACGGCAACTGAATCAGCGAGGTTGGCTTCTTGAACGTACCCGCTGAGGTCTAGAAGCAACTTCACGACCCATGGTCGCGTGTACACGGCACCATTTCGTTCACAGGACCTGGGTAACGCAACCGCACCTTGGCTCATTGACATTAGAGGCAGAATACCAGAATCCACTGGGCGTTCTTGAGGCATTATTTTCTATGCACCGCTTTCAACGCCGTGCGGGTCAGATGAAGTGAGTCGGCGAACGTCGCAAAGAGACTAGAGCTGGGCTTGATGGGTTCACCGCTCAAGCGGATTACCGCAATGAGCGACGCTGCGATGACCAAAATGCCATTTTCACGCGTCTTGTCCATTGCAAGAGAATAGGCGAACTATAGACGAAAGTCAAATCGTCCGCAGCCGGGGACGGCTGTGCTACACGAATACCCCTACTTCGGCTCCAATCTCAGCTCATGTGCCTTCGTCGCCTGCACGCCTGCATCGGTAAACGCCAACGGGAAAGTTTTGTTGTTGTACCAGGCGTCCCAGTGGTCCATGTAGTGCGGACTGAAGGGCTGGCCGGATTCGCCGAGGACGATGTTGAAGGTTGACGCGTCTAGGTTGGAGAAATCCACGGTCATGCGTTCAGACGGGCCAAAGCCCCGGCCCACCTGCTTTACGGTATAGCCGCCGCCGGATTGTGGCTGCGTGCCCGGCCCGGCAACGCTCATGTGTCCGTGCAGGATGGGCAGGCCGTTGAATACCGGATGGCTGATTGACACGGGATAAACTTCGCCATACATCCAGGTCTTCAGGTCGGCGGGCGCGTCTTTCAAGGCTTTTTCCACGGCGGCGGTCAGCACGTCATTAAAGTTGTCATATCCCGGAGGCAGCCATCGCGCGGGCTGATTGGCGATGACGTTTTCCAGCGCCACGGCAGCCTCTGACCATTCGTAGTTGTCGGCGTCATTACCCAGCTTGGGATCGAGCAGCATCTCCCACAGGTAACGGCGCGTGCGCACCTCAATCGTCGGCGCGACGGAGTCGGCCAGCATGCGTCCGTCCCAGCCGCGCATCAGATCTGCGGCGCTGCGGGTGCGGTCTGTGGCTTTGGAACTGTGGTCGATGGCGTAGACCATCTTGTCCGCAAAGAAGCGGTCATACTCTGAGGTGATGTCAGTCTGCAGGGCCAGCATGTCCGCGGGAGAAAACTTTTTGTCCGTCTTCAGCACCTTGTAAATGCGCTCAGTGCGATACGGCGGGAACCACTGCGTGGCCAGCTCATACGGATATCCCGCGGGCGTGATCTTGGCATTGGCCGTGGCGATAATCCCCGACGGCGGATTGTAGAGGCTGGGCAGCTTGTCAAAAGGCAGGTAGCCGGTCCAGTCATGCTTTCCGTCTGCGCCGTTCACCGGCACGGTGCCGTCACCAGACGCGCGAATGGGCACAAAGCCCATGGGCTGGTAGCCAATGTTGCCGTCAATATCGGCATAGACAACGTTTTGCGAGGGCGTGGCAAAGACCGAAAGCGCTTTGCGGAACTCGTCCCAGTTTTGCGCGGAGTCAAGATCGAACAGCGGCACGCTGATGGCATGCGGATCATAGACCAGCCAGCCCAGCGCAATCTGCCGCGTTTCTCCGTGCAGCAGGGGCGTGATGATAGGCCCGTGCCGCGTGACCGTGATGTCTATCGCCACGTCCGGCTTGCCCTTGACGTGAATCACCTGGTGATCGATCTCGGGTTTCTGCCAGCCGGAGGGCGTCTGGTATTCACCGGCGGCATTGAAGTTCTCGATAAACAAATCCTGCACGTCAGGATTGAGATTGGTAAATCCCCAGGCGATGCGCTGGTTGTGTCCCACGCTGATGAAGGGAAGGCCGGGCAGGGAAAAGCCTTCAACGTTAAAGTCGCCGGAGTGGAGCTGCACCTCATACCACACGCCGGGGACGCGATGCGGCAGGTGCATATCATTCGATAGCAGCGGCTTGCCGGAAACCGTGTGCGCGCCGGAAAGCACCCAGTTGTTCGATCCCGGCAGGCACGCTTCGCAGGAGTCGTCATTTATATGCGGCAGAGATTGCGGCGCAGGCGGCGACAGGTGACCGGCTTTTCTAAGGATATTCGGCGGCAGGTTTTGTATTCGATCCGAGTCGCCGCCGGTTCCCGCCTCACTCGCCGGCGGATGGTCATGCCATGAATCGGGCGGATACAAATCCGCCATCAGCTCCGGAGAAAGTTTGGCGCCGATCTTCTCTCTCCAGTATTCGGTTTCATACTGCGGGTTCAGCAACTGGCTCATGCCAATGCCGATGAGCAGCGAGTCCGCCGTTGTCCATGGCCGTGGTTTGTAGCCAAGCAGAGCAAACTCCATGGGGAGCTTTTTACTGTGCTCGTCGATAAAAGTGTTTACGCCCTTGGTGTACGCCTCAAAGTATGCGCGATCACGCGCGGGAAGCTGCTGCGTTACCCGCTCTGCGATTACGCGCAGGCGCATGGTGCGCTGTTGCTTGTCATAGTCCACCCAGGTCTGCCGCGGACGCACAGAGGCTGTGGCGCGCGAAATGGGCTGCGGGGGCGCGCTGGACGCGGGAAAAACCTCCGCCATCTCACCGCCCACCGCTCGACGCGTGAGGTCCATCTGCCACAGGCGGTCTTGCGCCGTCACGTAGCCCTGGGCGAAGAACAGGTCTTCGAGATTTGCCGCGGTAATGTGCGGCACGCCGTGCGTATCGCGCACCACGGAAACAGGCGCCTGCAATCCGGCCACGCTCATGGTGCCGTCGAGCTGCGGCAGGGCAGAGCGCGCGCCGTTATAAAACCACAGAAACGCCAGAGTCCCGGCAACGATGACGAGCAGGAGAATCCATAAGATGATCCTGAAGGCGACGCCGAAAAAGCCTTTACGCGCGGCAGGAGCAGCAACACTTGTAGCCATGGCCCAAGATTTTACGGGAACAGCAACAAAGACCACAATCTATGGTTGCGCGACGAGTTATAATGAAAATGAAATTCATTTTCATTTGAGCTTTATTCAGGCGCTGACATGCTGCAAACACGGATTGACGATCACGCACACACTTCGCGCGAGTCCATGCGCGAGGCCCAGGAAATTTTTTATAAGCACCTGAAGCGCGTCGGGCTCAAGCGCACTGACCAGCGCGACACTATCCTTCGCACTTTTCTTGAAACGCGCGACCATCTTTCCACCGACGAGCTTTTCCGCCTCGTCCGCAAGAAAGACGCCAAAGTCGGATTCACCACGGTTTACCGCACGCTCAAACTGCTGGCGGAGTGCGGCCTGGCCAGCGCCGTTCCGTTCCCTGACGGCATGGCTCGCTATGAGCACCAGTTCAATCGCCGCAACCATCACCACATGGTCTGCACGGAGTGTGATGCGTCAGTCGAGTTTTTCTCTCCTGAGGTCAACAAGCTGGAAGAAGAGATCGGCCGCAAATACCACTTTGACGCCACACGCCACAACTTTCAGATTTACGGCGTCTGTGAAGATTGCCGCAAGAAAAGCCGCCGCGCAATCTGAGTCCGCGCCTGCTGATGTTCGCATTGTTCCCTAGACGCTGTTTCCATCAGGCAAAATAAGGGCTTCTCTAAGGTCTTTTCTCCGCTTCGCCGTACTATAAAATACCCTTAATACGCCCAGAGCCCCCGTTCGCTGTTGGAGTTTTAAGTGCGGACACGTGTTAAAAAAGTATTGAATAAGGTTGCTGCGGCGCATCCCGCCGGAACACTTTTCATCGACGATCCTGCGAACCTCGAAGCACAACAGAGCTCCGTTATTGAGCAGTTGCCTCAGGCGATGTGGGTGGCTGATCCCAAAGGTGTAATCACCTATTGCAATCAACATTGGTATGAGCTCACCGGCCTCAACTGTGATCAGACCGTTGAAAAGGGCTGGACTTCCTGTCTCCATTCTGAGGACCGCCCGCGAGCGCTGGCGAACTGGCGCAAGCTGGTTGCCACTGGCGTGCCGTATCAAACCGAGCTCCGCTTTCGTCGCGCCAATCATGGCGACTACCGCTGGCATCTGGTCCAGCTATTCTCGCTGAAGAATACCGGCGGGTCCGTGTTGCAGCGGGTGGGCATTGCCACAGACATTCACGCGCAGAAGACCACTGAACTCGAGTTGAGAAAAAGGGAAGAGCAGTTGAACCTGGCCATTGAAGCCGGACGATTCGGTACCTGGGACTTTTTTCTTGATGGAAACAGATTCAGTTCATCGTATCGCGCACGGGCCATGTTTGGCCGCCCGCCAGACGTTGAACTTTCCTATACAGAGTTTGTCAACATGCTGCACCCGGAAGACCGGGCCACATTGCAGCAGGCATACATCAGGGCCCTTGAGCCTGGAGGGCTCTCAGACTTTGAGATCAGCTATCGAATCACGCGGCCCGATGGCGCTGTGCGCTGGATTGCCGCCCGCGGCAAGGGTGTGTTTTCCGGCGTGGGAAGTGAGCGCAAGCCTGAGCGATTGATTGGCACGGTGCAGGACATCACAGAGAAGAAACTGGCTGAGGAAGCATTGCGCGCCAGTGAAGCCCGCCTGCGGGCCATTGTTGAAACCGAGCCCGAATGCGTCAAACTTCTTTCCGCAAACGGTCATGTTCTTGAAATGAATGCCTCTGGGCTGGCGATGATTGAAGCCGATTCCCTTGAGCAGATTCAGGGCCTGTCCCTGGCCAAAATCGTTGATCCCAAATATCGCGCTCAGTTTACTGATCTGACCAGGCAGGTCTTTCAGGGAAACCCCGGCACTCTGGAGTTTGAGATTACGGGCTTGAAAGGGACACGGCGCTGGCTGCAAACCCACGCCACAGCACTGCTTGACAAGAATGGCCGGCCCACTGCATTGCTGGGAATAACCCGCGATATTACCGATCAAAAAGCGGCGGAAAAAGCACTGCGGGATTCGGAAGAGAAGTTCCGAACCGCCTTCCACTCCAACCCTGAGGCCATGTCGATAACCACCCTGGCGGACGGTGTTTATCTGGACGTGAATGACGCCTTCCTGCGCGTCACCGGCTTTACCCGCGCAGACATTGTTGGCCGCAAGTCTTTTCATGTGGGCTCGTGGGTTGAGAAGCAGGATAGGGAACGGCTGGTGGAGATATTGAAAACCCAGGGCCGCGTTGAGTCGATGGAAACAACCTTCCGCAAAAAAAATGGAGATATTTTCCTGGTGCATCTCTCGGCTGAGCTCATTAAAATCGGCCGTCTCAAGTGTGTGTTGGCCACCAGCCAGGATGTTACCGAACGCAGGCGCGTGGCCCAGGAGCTGCTCCGCTCGGAAGAGCAGCACCGCTCCCTGATTGAGCGCGCTCCGTATGGCATTTGCCAGATCACTGCGGAAGGCAGATTCCTGCTGGTGAATCCGGCGCTGGTCAGAATGCTGGGATATGAATCTGCATCTGAGCTGCTTGAGCTTGATGTCTCTACCCAGGTTTATGCCGATCCGGAAACACGCGCCAGCCTGCTTGCGGGCTTGACGCGGGATTCCGCAAAGCAACCGCCTATAGAAGCTCAATGGAAGCGCCGCGACGGCCGGATCATCAACGTGCGTCTTGCGGGGCGTCCCATCTATGACGACGAGGCAAGATTGCTGCACTCTGAGGTCTATGTGGAGCTTGTCGCCGGTCATGGCGTGCGCCAGAGCTGACCGGGCAACAGCCGCAAACTTTGCGTCGCCCAAAAATTCCAACCGCTACAATGCTCCTGTGATCGCACTGCGAAACTATCAGCCAAAAGATTTTTCCCGGCTGCTGGAGATTGACCAGTCTTGCTTTGTTGAAGGCATTGCCTATTCCAAAGAGGAGATGCGCTATTTTCTCGGCATGCCGACGGCCATTACGCTGGTTGCTTTGCAGGATGAAAAGGTCATGGGCTTTGTGATCGCGGACCGCTTTCGTCCTCGTCGCGCTTCACGGTCGATGGGCAAGATCATCACGATTGACGTTGCGCCTGAAGCGTGGCACAGCGGCGTGGGTACTTTATTAATGTCCGCCGTTGAGGGCGAACTGAAGCAAGCAGGATGTGACTATGTGTCGCTTGAGGTCGCCGTTGATAACGAGGCCGCGCTCAGGTTCTACAAGAAGCATGGATACTCCGTGCTGAAAACCCTGCCGCGCTATTACCTGGATTCAATCGACGGGTTGCTGATGGGGAAAAGGCTGTAAGGAGATTGCCAGAATCGTCGAAATTGCCAAAGATTGCCAAAATTGAAAAACCTCATCACGGATAACATCGGCTCCTTGGAGGTATATTTACATCTCTTCCTTCATTCCCCTGGGTTTCAAAAGGGTGCTCTCAATTGTCACTTTTGAACAATTTCGGCGATTCTGGCAATTACAGAGTTCGCCCGATTTAATTTAGAATCACGGGTTTTATGTCCACGCGCACTCCTCTCCGAATCGCCATTGATAGCGGCGGCACCTTCACTGACTGCGTCTGGTTGCAGGATTCCACTCTGCAAATCCTGAAAGTTTTTTCCACACCCGCTGATCCATCCAGGTCGATTGCCGATGCCGTGAGCAAGATTGCCGGCGATGCGCAGGAGATTGTTGTGCTGCACGGGACTACTGTGGGGACGAATACGCTGTTGCAGCGCAAAGGCGCGCGCGTGGCTTTTGTAACGACGAAAGGTTTTGAGGATTCAATCGAAATCGGCCGCCAGCAGCGCCCCAAGCTGTATGACTTTTTCTTTGAGAAGGACCCCGCGCTCTCGCCGGCTGAGCTGCGCTTCGGCGTCGATGAACGCACATCAGCCGAAGGCAAAATACTGCGCGCGCCCTCTGCAGCGTCATTGAGGACTCTGGCTGAGCAGATCGCCGCGCAAAAGCCGCAGGCCATCGCACTCTCTTTATTGTTTTCATTTGCGAATCCAGAAAATGAAAAAGCGGTGGTCGCGGCGCTGGCCAGTCTCAATCTTCCTCTCTCTGTCTCTCACCAGATCCTGCCGGAGTTCCGCGAGTATGAACGCGCCAGCACGGTTCTGGTCAACGCGTATCTGCAACCGGTAATGCAAAGTTATTTGCAGAAGCTCCAACAGAAAGCCGGAGAAGACAGCAGACGTAAAGCGCGCATTTTCGTGATGCAATCCAGCGGCGGCATCACCGCGCTGGCGACGGCGGCAGAGCAGCCGGTACGCACCGTCCTTTCAGGTCCGGCTGGCGGCATTGTGGGCGCAGCCGCTGTGGCGCGGCGTAGCGGATTCGATCGCATCATCACGTTTGATATGGGCGGCACATCGTCTGACGTCGCATTGATTGATGGGCAGCCCACAACGACTAATGAAGCAGATGTCGCCGGACTTCCTGTGCGCGTGCCGGTGCTGGATATTCATACGGTCGGTGCGGGCGGCGGATCGCTGGCGCGCTTTGATGCGGGCGGCGCGTTGCGCGTGGGGCCTGAGTCGGCCGGGGCTGATCCGGGACCAATCTGTTACGGCAAGGGCGAGCGCCCAACCGTGACTGACGCCAACCTTTTATTAGGCCGCCTTCCGGCTGACCAGTTTCTTGGCGGCGATTTTCAGCTCGACCTGCCGCGCACGCAAAAGATTGTTGCTCAATGGCTCAGGAAGAACCACAGCAGTCTTTCTCCCGAAGACTTTGCCGCGGGAGTGGTGCGTGTTGTAAACGCCAACATGGAAAAAGCGATCCGTGTGGTTTCGATAGAACGCGGGCATGACCCAAGGCAGTTCTCGCTAGTTGCCTTTGGCGGCGCGGGCGCAATGCATGCCTGTGAGCTGGCGCATGCTCTGCGGATTCCGCGCGTCATTGTTCCGGCGTATCCCGGCGCGCTCTCAGCGCTGGGCATTTTGATTAGTGACGTGGTGAAAGACCATTCGCGGACAATCCTGCTGCGCGTAGCGCCCGGCGCAGCTTTCTCTACGCGGCTCGATCCCATTTTTGCCGAGCTCAAGCGAAACATCGCGGCGGAGCTAAAGAAAGAAGACTGGCAGGGAAGAGCGGTGTTTGAGCCGAGTTGTGACATTCGCTATCGCGGCCAGGGATATGAATTGAATTTGCCATACAGCGCCAACGTGCTGAAGCGGTTCCATGCCGAGCACAAACGCCGCTATGGTTACAGCAGCCTGGAGCGCGATCTGGAGATTGTGACAGTCCGCATGCGCGGGCGCGTGGCTTCGCCGGAAAAACTCTCGCGGCTAAAGATCCATGAAGAACAGGGCAGGCTTAAAGCTTCCACGCAGATGGTCCACTTTGCCGGACGGCGCTACAAGACCCAGATCATCCCGCGGTCTTCAATCCGGCAGGGCAGGCGTTATCGCGGGCCGGCGATTATCACTGAGTACAGCGCAACCACGGTGATTCCACCCGGCCTGAAATACCAAAAAGACCGGGCGGGAAATTTGGTGATTGAACTGTAAGCGGCGCTTAGCTTCCGCGATTGGATTTTCTGGAAATGCGTGGGGCGTGACTTACGGTCGGCCGCGTGGGCGCGCCGCCCTTCTTCTGCGGATTGCTTTGTTCAGAGGCCTTTTTGGCCCACATCTTTTCCAGCTCGCGCATGTTTTTGGTTTTCATGTGGATAAGAATGCCATAAGCGGGCCATGTATGGCGAGTCACTTTGGTGATACGCCGCAGAAGCAAACCCAACCCTTACCACGGATAACACGGATGACACTGATTTACACGGATCAAAAAAGTCCAATCAGGACCATTCAAACAAAAGGAGCGCCCCGGAAGGACGCTCCTGATGTTGCAGCAGCTATTAAGAACTACGCTACGTCTTTATCGCGCTCAAGGCGATCTTCGTCGGTTTCGATCTTTTTCTCGTGCAGTTTGTCGGCGGCGTCACGCACGGCGTCTTTCGCTTTGCCAACGGCGTTGCGGGCCTTGCCTTCAGCCTGTTTCGCCAGACCCTCAGCCTGTGCCTTATCATTGCCGGTCCACTCGCCTACCTGACGCTCAACGCGGCCTGCAACGTCTTCAGCTTTCCCTTTAATGCGTTCCTTATCCATAAAATAAACCCCTTCCCTTAAGTTGGTTGTTCCTGCTATTGATGTCTTACGGGCGGCAAGGCAAACGCGTGCCTGCCGGTCCGTGGTTGCAATGTGTCCGAGGAGTCGCTCGGGTTCAACTGCCTGCGGCTTGCCTGAACGGGCTTTGCCTAGAACGGGCCTAGACCGCGGCGCGTCTGCCGGTGATCAACTGGAATACCAGCGCGATCACAGCCAGCACCAGGAGTATGTGGATAAATCCACCCATGGTGTAGCTGCTGACAACTCCCAACAGCCAGAGAACAAGCAAAACTACAAATAGAGTCCAAAGCATGTCACCCTCACAATCCGTTCTCGTCGGTTAACGTTTTCGTAAAGTAGCTAACAATCTCGTCAATAGCTTGGAAGCCAACAGGGCTAAGGCGGTTGTAAGAAATCGAGAGCTGCTGAATGGAAGTGTTGAAGGAAAACGACTTAAGGAGATTCAGCCGGTCAATTTTGCCGTAACATGGTGATGGTTATCTCATGACGAATCCGACCATCACCATCCCGCTTGATCCGCAGACGGCGCAGATGTACAACTCTGCATCGGCAGAAGAGAAATGCAAGATGCAAGCCATTCTTGGTCTGTGGCTACGCGAGTTCCTTGCCGGCGAACAGCGTCCCGTGCAGCAGATCCTCGACGAGGCCGGACGCAAGGCGCAAGCCCGCGGACTCACGCCTGAAATGCTGGAGTCTCTGCTGAAAGCGATGTAAATCTTTGATTTTCCGCAAATCAGGGACGCGCCGCATGGATTGACAGCTTCCGCGCAGCCCGTCCCGATTTTTTAGTGTTTAGGCCGCAGTGCTCGCACTTTGCCGGACGTTACTTTGCCGGACCTTGCTTTGCCGAATCTGGCGCGGTCGCGGGTTTCAATCTGTTGCAAAGTTTCAAGCAGATGATGGTTCGCGTCTGCCTGAAGTTCTTTTGCCAGTCTGGATAAGTTTTTCATTGTTGCTGGATTGAAAATACGTGTCTGCTCCAGCGTAGAGAGGTTGCGGCTGACACGCGAGAAAGATGAATTCAAGCGGCTCAGCAGGTCATAGACGAGCGGTTTTGCAACACTGGTAAAATTCTTGGCAGCCATGGTGCCTCCTTATTAGGCGATCTTGGTTAGGGGCGCGTTCGGTGCTCGATACACCGGCGCGTCCTGTGGTTATGGGTTTGACTTCTTCGGCTTCTGCTTTTTGTTTTTGGGTTTGTCCTGTTTCTTCTTTTCGGACTCTCGTTGCTTTTGCCAACGGGTCTTGCGTCCGTTGGCAATCTTGGGCAGGAGCTTACGGACTTTCTCGACCTCGTCCTCACTCCAGATATGGACCGTGGTGCCGCCGCTCGTGATGGAGCGCGGAGCGGGCACTTTTCCAAGCCGGATATACTGCGCCAGCGCGCTGGGAGATAGTCCTAACATCTTGGCAGCCTGCCGGGTTGATAAATTAGACATATCGTGTTCATTGAACATGATATATCTGGGGTTGTCAAGTGGGTTCTGCAAGGGCGAGAGAGAACAGGACCATTTTGTCGGTAAAAAGAAGCGCACCTCAACTCTGAGGTGCGCTTGAGAGTCTTGCGGCTCGAATCAGTATTGGCCGTAGATCAGTACTTCCACCTCCGCGCTTGTGCCGGGTTTGCCCATTGCCGCCACGGATACCTCTAATTTGGTGGCAGGGACGTCATAGACCCGGGTCAGTTGGTTGTGCGGCTGGAGTGTGAACTGATCCAGGACAAATCGTTCCTCCACCGTGCCCCCCTCCGGCTCCATGATCTTGAGCCAGAGATGGACATTGCTGGTAGATTCGTTAGCGGCCACGAGGCGGATCTTATCGAACCGGCTGGTGTCCACGGTTCCGAAAATCTCAGTCTGTTGGGACTTGACGATTTTTTCCTGGTCGAAGGCCAGTACATTTTCAATCTCATGTAAAGGTAGAGGGATTTTGGGTGCGGTTGCCATAAAAATTTTCCTTTCAGGCGCGCCATATTGCACCCGCTGTGCGGAAATCCGGACTTGCGGGATGCAGCCCGTGTAGGGCGGCGCATTGGGAAGTTCAAGGACGGGCTGCTTTAAGCTTCCAAACGAATGCCCAAGCTCTTAGCAGGTTTGCCACGTAACTGTCCGTGGACGTTACCCCGAGGAAAATCGGTCTCTTTATCTTACCAAAAAAGCATGACGCCAGGGAACGTGCAAGTCTGTGACGGGCATCACACTTGTTAGAGGGCTGGTTCGGTACTGTGGATTTGTAAATCTCGCCACAACAAAAATCCGAAGCTCTTTCTCTGGACGGCCAAGGCTGGCGACATTCTCGCAAGATCAAACGCGCCCGCAGCCTTTCATAATCATCATTCCGCGGGACGCACGACACTAGTACTCTGACCGAGTAAATTCAGGACTGAGACGAATCGTTCTTTTTCGCTCTTAGAGTTATCGAGCGCAGCCGGGGGCACCTCCACCCCATCGCGTGCAAAACCGGCACGCTCTGGGGAACCCCGGCGGCTGCGGCCCACAATAGTTTTTAGGCGGACCCCTTAAATATCATGCGGTCAGAGCAATAGGTAAGCGATACAAAGAACGCATATCTGCTTTCCAAGCAGTCTTGGATAACCCTATGGTGTAGCCGGAGCCGATCCTTCGGCTTAGCTAAACTGTGTCGAAACACTTTGCAGTTTGCGTGGCTCGCCTCAGGGTGGCGCGTCGCGGGGAGGAGATCTATGGCTAACCGCGACGTGTGTAGGGGGATAAGCAAACTTAGGAAGTGCGGATAAACAAATCCTTAACTTCAGTGCGGCACTATTCGACTATAAATACTCTTTCCAATCGTCTATGTGTGATATAAATCACAGCAACTAGTTTAATCACTCCCTTAGGCTGCAACGAACGTCTTGCACGTTCCCCCTTACCTGCAAGTCATCTGCAAGTTTCTTTCGGCGTCAGCTTATATCCATCATGAGCTGAAGTCACGAGTAGCAAAAAGCTCGCTGGCAGTCATCGGATCTCGTCATCAACGGAGTTCGATTCTTCCACGACCAGGCCCCAAAAAAATGAAAGATACTCTGTGCAGTTGAGGAGTGTCGCATGCATGCCGTTCGGTCCCCGTCTTTGTTTCCATCGGGGAACCGTTCGTCTGGAGAACTGTTCCTTTGCAAGACGTGTCTCCGGAGATCGGGAGCATCCATTGCGATGCGTCCAATGGATACTTAACAAATTTTAAGCAAACTCTTGCAACTGTTTTCTAAAAAATATATATAAACTATTATCTATATATAACATTAACTAAAATCTCTCTTATTAAGCATATTTTTAAGTTTCTCTTGTTCCGCTTCTGTTAGATTCCCCACCAGCCATCCGCACGAAATTTGAAGGATAGACAACTGCACGGCAAGAGTTCTTCCCCAATGAAAGCTCTCGATCGTAAGTGTTCGTCCCGCCCAGTTCGCGCAATCTCTAGATGGCGAATCACGAAAAGGAAAAAGACAATGAAGTTTAACTGTGGTTCGAATCTGGCAGAGGGCCAGTTGTTCTCCAGCTTCTTACGTTTTGTCACCCTTAGCCTGCTGTTTGCAGCCATCGCTTGCATTCCGGCAGTGGCCGATCCAGTTGTCCAAGTTACCGACTGCGGTACCGTTATCAGCCAGCCCGGACATTACATTCTGGCCAACGATCTCAACTGCGGCCTTCCGGTGTCCGGCATCTTGAGAAATTCAACCCCCACAACTCCCTGGTGGCAGATGCAAAACCCTTTTGCCAGCCCTAACGGACAGGCCCCAACAGATCCTCCACCCCCGTTCGGCATCCTCATCGTTTCCGACCATGTGGATTTGGCGCTCAATGGACACACGATTTCCGGCGATTTGAATTCCAATGAGTTCGGCATCGCCGTAGGCAACCCCTTCTCCTCGGTAGGTAACGCTCATGTGCACATCACTGGGCCGGGAACCGTAACCCAATGGTTTATCGCGGTAGTGTTCTCCGGTAGCTCGTTTTCCTCAGTCACCGAGGTGACGGCCGACACGAACGGCGTGGGATTCCTTGACCTTGGCGGGAGCAAGAATGCTTTCGACGGGAACACCGCGACCAACAACGCGTTTTTTGTTTTCGCGGGCGCGATCACTCTGGTCCAAAGCAGTGGCGACGCAGTACGTAACAACACCGTCACCAACAATGTCTTTGGCATCATTGACCTCGGTGGCGGCACGAGCAATGACGTGCGCTTCAATACTGTTACCAACAATTTCGGTGTAGGAATCGGGATCGCTGGAACAGGCGACTCTATCTTTCTCAACACAGTAACGGGCACTACTGACGGCGCTGATATGCAAGACACCAACGCTAATTGCGACAGCAACATGTGGAAGCACAACACGTTTGGCACTGCCAATCAACCTTGCATTAACTAAAAGCTGCTAGCTCAACCGGCCATCGGCCCTTAGCCGTTTGCCATTGGCTGGTACCAGGATGAGGAGCGTCGAATCTGACGCTCCTCTCGTTTGCCGCTGTTACTTCAAAGAAAAGGACAAATCCTATGAATCGCATCCGCTATGGTTCTCGCAACCTGCCTTCTCTATTCGCTGGTCTGGCAGCGCTGGGCCTTTGCCTGGCGACCGCGCATGCCCAGGTCACTTTGACGCAGATTAGTTCCGATCCTTTTACGGTTGGCCCGGGCCAGCACGCTACTGAAGTTGAGCCGCATATGCTGGCAAACGGTACGACGCTGGTCGCTGGGTTTCAGACGGGACGCATTTCTCCCGGCGGCGCAACCGCCATTGGCTTTTCCACCTCAACTGACGGCGGCGTTACATGGACGAATGGATTTCTTCCCGGCCTGACCACGGGATTTGGCGGCGGCCCTTACAATGCAGCCAGCGATGCCGCCGTGGCCTTTGACGCCAAACACGGTGTGTGGATGATCGCTACCATACCCATTTTGAACACGAGCACCACAACACCCGGAGTAGCGTTGAACAGGTCCACCGACGGCGGGTTTACCTGGGGCAATGCGGCGCTGATCGGCCCGATGGTAACTGCTTCAGATAAAGAGTGGGTCGTGTGCGACAACACGCCCACCAGCCTGTTCTACGGCAATTGCTATATGGAGTGGGACAATCCCAACAATGGCGACCAAATTCTGATGAGCACATCAAGCGATGGAGGCGTAACCTGGTCGGCTGCAACAGTAGTGGGCACCGGGGGGACCGGGCTTGGCGGGCAACCGCTGGTGCAGCCCAATGGCACTGTGGTGGTGCCTATTGAGACCTCGGGGGAATCCGCCTTCACCTCTACTAATGGGGGCGCAAGCTGGTCAGGGCTGGTTACCATCTCCAACGTGCAAGCGCACACAGAGGCTGGCGGCCTTCGCAGCCGCCCCTTGCCCTCCGCAGCGCAGGATGGCGCAGGAAAGATTTGGACGGTGTGGCAGGATTGCCGTTTCCGATCCAAGTGCTCAAGCAATGATTTGGTCTACAGCACTTCCACAGACGGCGTGCACTGGTCCGCGGTGACGCGCATTCCTATTGACGCTACCTCAAGCACGGTAGACCACTTCATTCCGGGGATTGGCATCGATCCCGCGACGTCAGGCACGACGGCGCACGTTGCCGTGACCTACTACTACTATTCGAATAGCAACTGTACGTCGTCAACTTGCCAGCTTTTTGTCGGTTATATTTCGTCGTCGAACGGCGGATCCACGTGGAATGCTCCCGTAACTCTTGCCGGACCGATGCAGCTCGCATGGCTGCCCAACAGCCAGAACGGCCTGATGGTGGCGGACTACATTGCCACCGCTTTTACCAATGGCGTGCCCCATGGGGTGTTCGCAGTGGCCGCAGCCAAATCCGGCACAACCTTTAACGAGGCCATGTACACGGCGCAGGGCTTGAGTGCGGCGGCCATCCTAGGCGCTGCGCAATTGTCTTCAGCGGGAGATAAACCGCTACACCACCTCTCCGATCCAATACCGGAGGAGAAGCCGGAGAGAGGTATCCCGCCTCAACGGCGAACGGCCCGCAGGAGCGCGAAGTAAGTGCTTTGAAATTCCTGAATACACTCAGCCGCCGATGCGAATATCGGCGGCGACGGTGCCACATAAGCATGGCCCGTGGACTCACGCCTGAAATGCTGGAGTCTCTGCTGAGAGGCGCATAGTTGCGTCGCGTCTTGTTTAGGGAAAGACAGGTGACCTGAGTGGCAAAAATACTTTAGAATTCCAAGCAAAAAATGAAATCGCTGATCGCATCTCTATTGGTCCTTTATGTAGTCGCAGCGATTTTCGCGATAGCCGGATATGCGACAGGCAGAATAAAACACCGTTTCACTGCAATCCTTTGTCTGGTCACGATAGCCTCCGTTCCCTTTTTTGTTCTTTTGCCCTTTCCTATGCAGAAAACCGCTGATCTTCCAGCAATTGCGATGTGCGTGATCTTATTCGCGATTTTGGCCATTGCCGGACACATGATGGGTAGACAAGCCAGTTCCCGCTCAGTCTTTCTGGCGCGCGTTACCGTGTGCACCAGCGTTTTGATCATGTCTGCCTATCTGGCTCTGAAATGGGGCTACAGTACGAACATGGTTAATGCTGGATTCGAGCACCAAGATCATGCCCGTGTAGGCCACTGGGAGTTTTCTCTGCCGAGCAGGTGGTATCCAAATCGTAATGCGTCGTCTGTTATGCATTTTTGGCTTCAATTGGGTGCTAAAGAGGCCCTTGAACTGCACCGCGCTTCGTGGTCTGCGGTTCCTGACCAGTCTGTAGTCTGGATCATTACACCCGTGTCCTCAACGGCTCATTTGCATCTCGAAGATAGGCACATGGTGCAAGATCAACGGTTTCGGATTGAGGGTGAGTACGGGCGCTGTTCGTTGACCATATCCGATCAAAAAGAACTCCGCTATGAAGAATGGTGTCTGTTCCCCAACGCCGATCTGGCGATAAATATTGAAGCGCGCACAGAAGAGGACCTGCTGGAGGCAGCGCATATCGTGAGCGGAGCAAGGTTTTTGAAGGTATCGGATCCATATTCGATCCGCCAGCCGTCTTAAAGGCGAAGTGCTTTTCTGCGCGACATCATTTCTAAGAAAAAACCCTTGACAGCAAACAAAAAGTGAAGTAACATAGGTCGATTTAGGCCAATGCAGCTTGCTGCACAGGGAACCTCAATCGCTGAAACCCACGCCAAAATGGGATGACTTGGAATGGTGTGGGATGAGCAGGGAGGGGGTACCCCCCAAGATCGGTTGATCTGGTGATCGCGCGTGATCGGGTGATCGGAAGACGGAATGCTCTTGGGATCTGTGCATGTAAGTACTTTAGAATCCTAATTGAGGGGGCAAAAATATACTTGACTGACCACGCTTAAACTGCTATCTTTTCAGCATGAAAACGCCATCCACCCTTCAGGAAGCAATCCAGCACTTCAGCAATTATGAGAATTGCCGCGAATTCATGGTAGCGGTGCGCTGGCCGGACGGCAAGGTGCGCTGTCCACAGTGCAATTCCGATAAGGTTAGCTACCTGCAAAAGGCCCGTCTGTATAAGTGCTATGGCGATCATGCGAAGCCTAAATTCTCACTGAAGGTCGGAACGATTTTTGAGGACTCACCCATCCCGCTAGAGAAATGGCTGGCCGCTGTTTGGCTGATTGTGAACTGCAAGAATGGCGTCTCATCTTATGAGATTCACCGCGCTTTGGGTGTCACGCAAAAATCCGCTTGGTTCATGCTTCACAGAATCCGGCTTGCCATGAAGAACAATTCTCTGACTAAGCTAGGCGGCAATGACAGCGGCCCTGTACAGGCAGATGAGACGTTCATCGGCGGCAAAGCGCGGAACATGCACAAGAGCAAGAGAGCGCGGATGGATAAGATGGCATTCGGGAATAAAACTATTGTCGCGGGTCTGCTGGAAACGAACGGAAAAGTAAAGACTCAGGTAATTGCTAATCGTTCAACAGCGACCTTGCACGATGTTGTTAAGCAGCACGTTGAAGCTGGTTCCCACTTGAGTACAGATGATTTTTACGGGTATTGGGGACTGTACAAAGATTACGTCCATCAGATCGTGAATCACGCTGAAACCTATGTAAGCGGGAACGTTCACACAAACGGCATCGAAAATTTCTGGTCGCTGCTGAAGCGCGGTCTACACGGAACGTATATCAGCGTCGAACCTTTCCACTTGTTCCGCTATTTAGATGAACAGTGTTTCCGCTATAACAATCGCGCAACGAAAGACAATCCCTTAAACGATGGCGACCGTTTCCATTTGGCAATGTCTCAGATTGTCGGGAAAAGACTGACCTATTCAGAGCTGACAGGTAAAGTTAATCCACGTCCGGCTTAACGGTATCGTTTAAAGCGCGGACGGCGGCGAGTTTAGACTTCCTAGTACGCTTCCGTTTCTTAGCTTTTTTCTCAGCGTCCAATTGCTCTTTAATTTTCGCGTGAGGCACACTCACGATCTGGCGCATGGCGGTTTCAAACTTCTGCCAGGGAGTGGGTTCGGAATCTTTTTTGCGGTCACTCATGTTTTGCTAAAATTCGGACGGGCTGGATTCGGGTTCCCTTTCAGTGGCCCTCGAACGACAAAAGCCGCTGAAAGGTTGTCTGCCAGACGTTCCGAATGCCAGCCCCTCGTTTGGTGCCCTTGTGGTGAAACTGGTAAACACGGCGGTCTTTAAAACCGCTATCTCCGAGCGGGGATTTGTGGGTTCGAGTCCCACCAAGGGCATCAAATTTTCAAATACCATTCTTCAAAATGAATCCCTGTTTCAAACCCAAGTTTTGCTTTGGGTTTCGTTGCTTGGGTTTCGTCAACAGAGTACCAAAAAACAGCGAGCAAAACAGTATTGTTAACGTTTGCGTTTGTTTGCGTTGCTTTGCGTTTGCCTTCTCACTAGTGAGAAGTCTAATAAACCCAAAGGTTTACAAGGAAACCTCCGGGTTACCCTTTTTTAAGAAAAAAATCCGAGGATTTAATCCAAAGACGTTATGACAAAATGTCATGAAGGACAATTTGTCATTATTTGCCCTTGCCCTTGCGCTTGGTTTTTCCTTGTCTGGCAAGCTGCTTTCTACGTTCTTCAGCTTGAATGAAAACATCGTCGGGATCACGGAGTTCCTTTTCCCGCGCCTGTCTGACTTTGCCGAAGCGGTTCCAGTCATCAAGCTCAAGCTGGTGCAGGTCTTCAAGAAAGTCTTGATTGATTTCGGCCTGTAGCTCTTGCGCGAGACCGGAGAACAGCTTTGCCGATTTAGGTTTGAATGGGCCTGTTTTCTGTAGCGTGTCAAGGTGCTGGACGATTCCAGCGAATGCAGTGTTGAGGCTGGACAGGGTTTCATAAACCCCTGCCTTGCGGTTAACATCGAAGTTAGCCATTGCGTCTGCTCCATAGATGCTGTGGTTAGGGGCGCGTTCGTGCTGAAACACGGGCGCGTCCCGACTTGCTTATAACCGCAAGCATTTGGAGATTGCAACGAAAAAAACTCGAATTGGCCGCGATCTGGCAAAATTTAATCCTTGGTCAGTCAGCTATATTTATACCATTGAGGGGAGGGGGGAGGGGTACTCAATAGATCGGGTGATCCGGTGATCCGGTGATCGCCGTGATCGGAAAGGCAGAAACCTCCGGTAAATACATGAAGGTAGCTATCCAGGGCGAGCGCGGAGCATTCAGCCATCAGGCGGCGTTGCAGCTTGTGCGTGGCGCGGATGTGCTGGCGTGCGCCACGTCTGCACAGGTTTTTGACGCGCTGGATTCCCGCCGTGCCGCCGCTGCCGTAATCCCTGTAGAGAATACGCTGGCTGGCCCCGTGGGTGAGCATCTTGATCTGCTGCTTGAGCGTGACGTTTTTATTCATGCGGAAATGCGGTTGCGCATCGCGCATAACCTGATTGCCGCGCCGGGCGTGAAGCTGAAAGACATTCGCCAGGTGCTTTCTCATCCGGTGGCGCTGGACCAGTGCCGTAATTTTTTCCGCAAGCATCGTGGGGTGGCGGCCGTTCCTTTTTATGACACCGCCGGCAGCGTGAAGCACATCATGACGCAAGGACTGCGTGACACGGCGGGCATCGCCAGCAGCCAGGCGGCCAAAGAGTATGGCGGAAAGGTGCTGATGTCCGGACTGGAGGACAACAAGCAGAACTTCACGCGCTTCTTCCTGATCGACAAGAAGAGGAAAGTTGCGGCGGGGGCCAACAAGACCTCTCTGGTGTTTTCACTCAAGAACGTCTCCGGAGCGCTGTTCAAGGCTTTAAGCGTTTTTGCCCTGCGCGATCTCGATCTGAGCAAGATTGAGTCGCGCCCGGTGCGCGGCAAGCCATGGGAGTATCGTTTTTATGTGGACGTGCTGTGCGGCGAACAACCAGCCATGAAACTGGCTCTAAAACATCTGGAAGAGATTGCGGGTGTAGTAAAGGTGCTGGGAGTTTATGCGGGGGCGAAGTAGGGAGGCGCTTTCACCTCTTGTAAGCTTTGCACAAGAGCCCAAACCCTTGCCACGGATAACACTGATAACACTGATTTACACGGATTTGGAAAGTTCAATTAGGAGCATTTTCAAGTTTGTAAATCCGTACATCCGGAGTGAGATTTACTTTTGTGGAAAGCCCCCTCTTGTAAGATTTCTGGGCTTGGGTACCCCGAAAGAGGCGCGTTTTCAGGGTGTTGGCAGAGTGACAAAAGTCACAATAAGCCATAGAAAACAATGGTACAATTCGGCTCTTTAGTCGCGCAACTGCATCTTTTCGAATGGTACGATCATCAAATGTGAGCGTACTTATATCAAGGATAAATTTATGGCGTCTGAAACAAAATCAACTACCAATATTGAGCCTATCGCTGTGACGCCTGATCAGCGCCCAACATTAACTGAGGAGCAGCAGAAGAGCATACCGGTCCTGCCGGTCCGTGACACGGTACTGTTCCCGCATGCGGTCCTGCCGCTGACGGTAGGGCGCGAAAGCTCCATTCAACTGATCAATTCGCTGGGTGAAGAGAAGACCATCCTGGTGGTGGCCCAGCGTGAAGCCCGCGTGGATGCGCCGCAACCTACTGATTTATATGCCATTGGAACGCTGGCCACCGTGCATAAAGTGGTCAAGATGCCGAACCAGAGCCTGTTTGTTTTTACTGAAGGCCTGACACGCGGCAAGCTACAGGACTTTAGCCAGCTAACGCCTTTCCTGCGCGCTAACGTTGAGCCGATTCCGGACACGGAACCGGAAACTTCGCCGGAGATTGAAGCGCTGCAGCGCAACGTGCTGACCTTGTTCCAGCAGATCGTGGCTGGATCGCCCACCTTGTCCGACGAACTGCAGACCGTGGCGATCAACATTGAAGAGCCCGGCAGGCTGGTGGATTTTGTCGCTTCGTCGCTGCCGTTTTTATCGACCAAAGACAAGCAGGAAATCCTAGAAACGCCGGACGTAAGCCACCGGCTGCAGGCCATCAACCATCATCTGGCGAAAGAGCTGGAAGTGCAGCAACTGCGCAACAAGATCCAGAATGAAGTGCAGGACCAGGTGCAGCAGTCGCAACGCGAATACTATTTGCGCGAGCAGATGAAGGCCATACAGAAAGAACTGGGCGAGCAGGATGAAACCCAGCGTGACGTGGAAGAGCTGCGGCAGAAGATTGAAGCAGCCGGAATGCCTGAGGAAGTAAAGAAGGAAGCCACCAAGGAGCTGAACCGGCTGGCCCGCATGTCGCCGATGGCCGCGGACTATTCCGTGACGCGCAATTACATTGAGTGGCTGGCGGTTTTGCCGTGGGCCAAGTCGAGCGGCGTTGTGGTGGACATTAAGAAAGCGGCCGAGGTGCTGGATGCGGACCACTACGATCTCAAGAAAGTAAAAGACCGCATTTTGGATTATCTTTCCGTGCGGCGGCTCAAGCCGAGCATGAAGGGGCCAATCCTCTGCTTTGTGGGACCTCCGGGTGTGGGCAAGACTTCACTCGGCCGCAGCATTGCGCGCGCGCTGGAGCGGAAATTTGTGCGCCTCTCTCTAGGCGGCGTGCATGATGAAGCGGAGATTCGCGGTCATCGCCGTACATATATAGGAGCTTTGCCCGGACAGATCATGCAAGGTCTGCGCCGCGCAGAGACGAATGATCCCGTATTCGTATTGGACGAAGTGGACAAACTGGGGCGCGATTTCCGTGGCGATCCTTCATCGGCGCTGCTGGAAACGCTTGATCCGGAGCAGAACTCCACGTTCCGCGATAACTATCTGGATGTGCCGTTTGATTTGTCGAAAGTGCTTTTCATATGCACGGCCAACATGCTTGACACGATTCCCGAGCCGTTGCGCGATCGCATGGAAATCATCGAGCTGCAGGGTTATACAGAAGACGATAAGGCGCACATCGCCGAACGCTATCTGATTCCGAAGCAGATTGAAGAAAACGGCTTGACGAAAGAACAGATTGAATTTCCGGAAGATTCTGTCCGGTTCATCAGCCGGCATTACACGCGTGAAGCGGGCGTGCGCAACCTTGAACGCAACATCGGCACGGTGTGCCGCAAGCAGGCGCGACGCATTGCCGAAGGCAACACAGAAAAACTGACCGTAACGCGTGAAGTGGTGCAGGAATTTCTGGGTGGCATCAAGATCCGCATCGATACGGAAATTGCCGAGCGTACCAAGCGTCCTGGCGTAGCCGTGGGGCTGGCCTGGACGCCGGCGGGCGGCGACATTCTCTTCATCGAAGCCAACAAGATGAAAGGCAAGGGCGGCTTCACCATGACCGGACAGATCGGCCAGGTGATGCAGGAGTCAATGCAGGCTGCGTTGACATGGGTGCGGTCGAACGCGGAAAAACTCGCGATCCCAGAGGAGTTTTTCAAGGACCATGATATTCACATCCACGTGCCTGCGGGCGCCATCCCGAAAGATGGTCCCTCAGCGGGTGTGACCATGGCGACTGCGCTGGTTTCGCTGCTGAAGGATACGCCGGTGCGTCCGCTGACCGGGATGACCGGCGAGTTGACGCTGAGCGGGAACGTTTTGCCCATCGGCGGAGTGAAGGAAAAATTCCTGGCCGCGAAGCGCGCTGGAGTGAAGGACATACTCTTTCCGGCGGACAATCGCATGAACGTGGAAGAAGACCTGACACCGGAGCAGCTTGAAGGCGTGAACCTGCACTTCTGCAGCACGATTGAAGAAGTATTGGAGGTTGCGCTTCCGGGCTCGCGCCTGGAAGAGCGGCAGGACGCCGAAACGCGCGAGCGCGTGTTAAGCAACGCCTAAGCAAGTACCTTTTTGATTTAAGTGGGCGGGGAGCAATCCCTGCCCAGTCTTTTTGTGGGCATTTTTCTTTACGTAGTCCCCAATCTAAGGTGAGCTTCCGGCCAGCAGCAGCACAGCTATGAGCATCCAATGCAGCATATAACCACCATTCCGAGGAGACCCATGTTGAAGGCTACAAATTCCGGAAGCAATTCTGCCTTTTCAGAGTGGCTGAAATTGCGGTCATGGGTTTCTTTCAGCTTGTCGCTCATTCTGGTGCTGGCGATTGTTGGAGTTTCTTGTGCCGCGCAATCTACAAGTAACAGCATCAGCGCTTACGCTGACGCCATCAAGCAATCCACCATCTCCGAGCGCATCGCTGCCATGGATCGATATGTATCTATGGCTGGCAGCAGCAAATTGAAAACGGACGCGCTGGAGTTTCTTGTCTGGGACAATCTTCGGTTAGGACATCAGTCACAGAGTGAGAAGAGAGCTAAAGAATTGCTCTCCATCTCACCCGGCAATCCGATTGCGGTAGCGGTGCTCAACCAGGATATGTCGGCCGCGTCGCGCGATAAAACGGCGACGGCGAACCGGCTGGCGCAGTTGAATTCCGCCATGAGCAGCCTTGATCAGTTGGGCAAGCCTGAAGCCATGATGGATAGAAATTTTCAGGTGCTCAAGCAGCAAATCGCCATCATGCTGAATGGCGCGGTTGGCCTGAGTTATCTGGCGATAGAAGATTACCCGCAGGCGCGCATGGCGTTGGAGCAGGCCGTAGCCAGCGATCCGAATAATGCGCAGTTGGTTTACGGCATGGGGCTCGCGCTGTTGAATGGCAAAAATCGCGATCAATATCGCGGCTATTGGTATCTGGCGCGCGCGGCCAATCTGACCGCGGGAACACCGCAGGGGCAGGAAATCAACAACTACGCATGGCGAGCATATGTAAAAGACGGCGGAAAAGCTGAAGGCTGGCAGCGATATCAAGCCAGCGCCGCTGCGTTGGACGCGCCGCCCAACCCAGAGACTGGCAAGCCGCAGCCCGCAGCTAGCGTGGTCGCTTCCAGCCGTACCAATGCGCGCTCGACCGGCAATCCTTCTGTCGCTTCCAGCCGTTCAAGCTCTGCCAAGCGCACTGAGACGACTGAAGCGTCCAATCGGGGAAATTCCTCAAGAAAGAAAAAGACGCCGTTTGGATTTGAAGATACGCTGCATGAGCCGCCTTCACGTGAACCTGTCGCATCGGCAAACGTTCCGGCAAACCGGCCTAAAGTGATTGCTGCGCCTTCTGAAGCGGTGTCACTGGGCATACTGATTGAGACTTCGTTGCTGAACGGCCAGAACAGGCCGGCGATTATCGCTACGTTGAAAGACATCGTAAGAAATCTGCGGGTCAATGATGAAGCCGCCATTCTGGTCTTCAGTGACCAGCTTGATTTTGAGCAGGACCTCACGGCCGATGACGCGCTTCTGGAAGAAGCGCTTGGCCAGATACGTCCCAAGCAGGGCAAGGCGCTGCTTTCTGGAGTTGCTTTTGCCGCAGGACACTTGAAGCGCATCGGCAAGAACAGCAACCGCGTCCTGCTGGTGATTTCCGATGGTCGCAGCGGACAGGCAACCTCTGATACCCTCACGTTCCGCAGCCAGGTAAGCGGTGTGCGCATTGACTGCATTGGGCTGAATGCCGGCGGCGCCTCCGAGCGTGCGTTGCTGGAGCAGGTTGCGGCTTATTCCGGCGGCAAAGCGTCTTTTGCTTCTGACTCAGGCGAGTTCCGCACCGCCGCCCTGCAGATGACCCGCACCATGGGGATCGCCGTACCTTGATTTTTGGGGATGGTCCGATTCGTCTTCAAGGTGTCACGCAGTAAAAAAATTCCGGAGCAGTGCGTGAAACCACTCCGGATGAATCGTAAACTGTGCGTTAGTCTTAATGGCTTATACGTTATTAGACGCGTAAAAGTTTCGCGAGGTAGTGTTACTCGTCACTAGTAAACAAAACTTAAAGTTAGCCGGAGAGATCCTTCGACTCCGCTGACGCTGCGCTCAGGATTTCGGCAGCGGACTCCCGCTTCGCTCACGTCCGCTTATCGCCTCAACTTGATGTCACTTAACCCTGCATTAACGCCAGTCAAACCTTCAGACTAAAAAACAATCGAGCGTCAAGTACAAGGTTTCCGTTATTCTTATTTCATGCGTGTTAAGGTGCTGCTGTTTGGGCAACTCAAAGATATTGTTGGCCGCCAGGAGGAGTCTCTCGATCTGGATTCAGGGGCCCAGCTCTCCACGGTGATGGACCATTATTCCGGTCTCTATCCCAAGTTTCAGGGGCTGACTAAATCGATTGCCTGCTCCATCAATCAGGAATATGCACAAGGATCGGCGCTGCTCAAAGAAGGCGACGAGGTTGGACTGCTGCCTCCGGTAAGCGGCGGCAAATCCAAAGCGGCTGAACTCCAGTCCGCGCATTGCGCCATTGTGCGCGAAGCTATTGATATCCAAGCGATTAGAAAGAACCTGGAGCATCCTGAAGATGGCTCGGCATTATTTTTTGATGGAATTGTGCGCAATAATACGCGCGGCCGGCGTACTTTGTTTTTGGACTATGAAGCCTATGAATCCATGGCTTTAAATGAGATGGAAAAGCTGGCCCAGGCGGCGCTTGAGCAATTTAAAGTGCGCGACGTTTGCCTGGTCCATCGGCTGGGCAGGCTGGAGATTGGGGAAACCAGTGTGCTGATCGGGGTTGCGTCCGCGCATCGAGTGGCGGCTTTTGAGGCCTGCCGATGGCTGATCGATACGTTAAAAAAGACCGTCCCTATCTGGAAAAAGGAGTATTTCGAGGACGGCGCAGTCTGGGCCGATGGTGAACCTTTTCCTGAAGAAATTCGAGTAAGCAAATAACTCTTTACCGCCGTTTGCATCTAAGTTTGCCAGAATACCCGCTTGATAACTATGAATCGAACTCGCGCTTTGTCGCCGTGGTTCAGTCTGGCTTGCCTGTTGGTCGGCCTGCTTTGCCTGCGGGGCATGCATGCCGTGGCCCAGGACCCGCAGCAGGGAGACCGCATCCCTCCGGGATCGCAATCACAAAAGGATCAATCCACCTACCGCGTGAACGTGCGGCTGGTGAACGTTTTTACCACCGTGACTGATTCCCGTGGCGCTCCCGTGGCCGATCTGAGCAAAGACGATTTCCAGTTGTTTGAAGATGGCGTGCCGCAGACAATCAAAGTCTTTGAGAAGGAATCCGCTATTCCGCTGAGCATCGCTCTGGCGATTGATACCAGCCCCAGCACCATGCGCGACTTTAAGCTGGAAACCACCTCGGCGCGCAGGTTTGTCCATTCCATTTTGCGGAATGAAGATCGCCTCTCAGTTTTTGAAGTGACCGAAAACATTGACCAGATCACCCGCTTTACTTCTGACCTTAAGACGATTGAGCATGGCATTGACAGTTTGAAAACAGGGCCGGGGACATCCATCTACGACGCAATTTTTCTCTGCTCAGAGTCCCTGCTGGACCGCGAAGGCCGCAAGGTTCTGGTCCTGATTACGGACGGCGGCGATACGACCAGCAAGGCCGATTACAACACAGCATTGCGGCGGGCGCAGCAGGCGGAGGCCATTGTCTATAGCATTATTGTGGTGCCGGTTGAGGCCGATGCCGGGCGCAATCTTGGCGGCGAGCACGCACTCATCCAGATTTCCAAAGATACCGGCGGAAAATATTATTACGCTGAAGGCCAGCAGCAGCTGGATGAAGCCTTCCGCAAGATCAGCGACGAATTGCGCACGCAATACCTGCTGGCTTTTTATCCCACCCGCAAAGTTTCAGAGTCGCCTTTCCGCAAAATCAAGGTGGAGCTTAACAAAAAAGATCCTGAAGGACAGGCGTATCAAGTGCGCCATCGCGCGGGATATTACACAGCGCCGGCAAGATAGCAGTCAGCAATCGCATTCAGCTATAAGTCAATACGGCGTACCGCAAAGGTCGCAAAGAACGCAGGAACAGGGAACGAACATGCGAATTTCTTTGCGACCTTGGCGTCCTTTGCGGTTAAGTCTTTATTTGCTGATTGATTGCTGAAGGCCATTGGTAACTGCTTTTTCTGCGACTGCAGGCGGCTTTTTGCGCTAGAATATCGGCATGTCTTTCCGTGCCGCTGCCCCAGCCTTTACCAAAAAGACCACCAAAACTCCGCCACCGGACGATACGGGAATGGAGTCCTCTTACCTGAAAGCCCTGGGTGAGAAACAGACGCCTGTCACCGTGAAGCTGGTCTGCGGAGAAGCGTTGCATGGCTGGATTGAATACTACGACGTAGGCATGGTCCGCCTTACCCGCGAAGGCTCACCCAATTTGTTCATCTTCAAGCACGAGATCATGTACATTGCGGAAGATACCGGGCGCCGCGCGCGCTGATGTCCCCCAAAGAAGACTACATCCATCCCATGCAGGAACTGGCCCGTGAAGCCGGTGCTCTGCTTATGTCATTTTTTGGCAAAGTGTCCATCGAATACAAGGGCGATGCCGATCTGGTGACCAAAGCGGACCGCGCTTCAGAAAAATTGATTGTCGAACGCATCCGCCAGCAATGGCCTGACCATGACCTGATTGGCGAAGAAGGCAGCCGCCGCGAGACGGGAAGCGATTTTCGGTGGCACATTGATCCCTTGGACGGCACCACGAACTTTGCCCACGGCTATCCAGTGTTTTGCGTTTCCATGGCGCTGGAATACAAAGGCGAGAGAATCGCCGGCGTGGTTTACGATCCTTCGCGCGACGAGATGTTTGCCGCGGTAAAAGATGGCGGATCATTCCTGAATGACCGCGCGATCCATGTCTCTTCTGTGGCGAAGCTAAAAGAAAGTCTTGTGGCCACTGGGTTCCCCAGCCACAAACGGCATAAGAATCCGAACATCCACTTTTATCACCAGATCACATTGCGTTCGCATGGCGTGCGTCGGGCCGGATCTGCAGCGCTCGACCTTTGTTACCTGGCCTGCGGACGCTATGACGCTTACTGGGAGTTCAATCTCAACTCATGGGACACCGCTGCGGGCGTTTTGCTGGTGCAAGAAGCGGGCGGAACTGTCACGAACTTTACCGGCGGGCCATTTAATATCGATAGCCGCGAAGTTCTGGGCAGCAACACATTGCTCCATGCCGAATTGCTGAAAGAATTTCAGGCAATCATCGCTGGACGCGTGGAAGGCCTGCCTTCAGTGGCGGAATCGTTTCAGTCAAAGTAACAATTGGCTCAAGAGATCTCACTTCAGCTTTTTAGCAATCGACTTGGTAATCATCTCAAGTTCAAGCATGATGTCATCTTCCAGGTTGAGCCCGGCGGCGCGCATGGCGCCCAGCGGATCGCGCCGGAACAACGCCGCGTTTTTTGGTGAATCGCCGATCCATTTCTGTAGGTCCCTCTCAACCTTGCTCAAGTGATCAAGAAGGCGGTCGGGTTCAGCTGCGTGCGGCTTGCGTCGGCGCAAATCAAACACCTCAACTAGCATGATGGATCAATACTACCTTCGCGCGGACATGAATTGTTCATCCCGGCAGTTTACTATTTGAGTAACTTCGGCAAAGCTATTTACTCTTTCAAAAGAGAAAGCTAGCCAGGTCCTGCGAAAAATAAGGTTTCCGCAGAAAATCGTGCAGGCAATGCAGTTATTTGAGCAGCCGGAGATCCAGCACAAGATATTTAATCTGAGCGATTCGGCAAGCTGTCCTGAAGGAGTATATTGCTCTCCTGGCGATTCGCACTTCATGAATCCGCTCCTTTGCAAGATCAAACATCTTATAGCGTCCATAAAATTTTTCGATTTCCCTCCGCGACCCACACTCGCTAGAGTGTCTCTCAAGCCGGTTTCTTCGCGGCCTTGGAACTGAACAACAATGGAGCTGAACAAAACTATGTCAACGTTCTTGCGCTGTTTGTTGGCTTTGTTTCTCTTGTGCTCGCCCCTTGTTCTGCTGGCGCAGTCTGCTGCGCCCACACACACGGACGCGCAAAGCGACCGCATCGCCAAGCTGGAACAACAAATCGCAGATTCCAAAGGCTCAGCCGACAATGCATGGATGCTCATGAGCTCGGCGCTCGTCCTGCTGATGACCGGGCCGGGGCTGGCGCTTTTCTATGGCGGCTTGGTGCGCAAGAAAAACGTTCTGGCCACCATGATGCAGAGCTTTGCCCTTATGGCTGTTGTCACGGTCGTGTGGGCGATCGTCGGCTATAGCCTGTCTTTCGGCGAAGGCAACAGTTTTATCGGCGGACTGCACAATCTTTTTCTCCATGGCGTGGGCGCGCAGCCTGATCCCGACTACGCCGCAACTATTCCCGCGCAGACATTCATGATCTACCAGCTCATGTTTGCCATCATCACGCCGGCGTTGATCACGGGAGCTTTTGCTGAGCGGATGAAGTTCAGCGCCATGGTCGTTTTCATGGTTCTGTGGTCGGCCATTGTTTATAGCCCGATGGCGCACATGGTCTGGGGCAAAGGCGGCTTGCTCAACGCCGCGCTGGGTGGACGTTTTCCCATGCTCGACTTTGCCGGCGGCACCGTGGTTCACGTCACGTCTGGAGTTTCCGCGCTGGTCTGCGCTCTCTATCTTGGCCA
>Ga0070734_10001160_pt1 | contig 41253 bp, 38 predicted proteins | sample Coa_R1_8_FD_66444 | JGI IMG/M metagenome (GOLD analysis project Ga0070734, IMG submission 66444) | Surface soil microbial communities from Centralia Pennsylvania, which are recovering from an underground coalmine fire - Coalmine... | ecosystem: Environmental > Terrestrial > Soil > Unclassified ...
CCGTTTCAAGACACTACCGGAAAGCCGGTCGCCTCGGCGGTGTGGTGATGAACTTGGAATCCGGATCGGTCAAGGCCGCGGACGCCGCAGCGGTCGGAAAACGACCTCCCACAGGGTCGGATCACATATGCTTTTCGGCTGGGCTGCATGATCCGGCGTAGTGACTAGCCTGACATCGGCGATCGATATCCGCCGGACATTGCAGAATGTAGAAAGTTTCAACGCAAACGGCATGCGGGTTCTTTAGGCCGCCTTGCCCCGAACACCGGCACTGGCCGCGTAGGCATCGTTGATCGCCGCGACGGAGCGCTCGATTGCGGACCACAACCCGGCGATCTCGATCCGGCATGCCGGATCCCCCTGCAACTCGGCCGCGCTCGCGCCGGCCGCAAGCGAGCCCAAAAGCGCCGTCCGCTGGCTGATTTGGCCCGACCACACCGGGATCGACAATCTGTCGAACTCGGCGCGCGACAACGCAACCGCCGGCGCCTCCTTCTGCTCGCGCTTGACGGGAGCCGCGTTAATGACCACAGCGTACGGTTTGTTGCGCTCCCGCGCGATCTTCACCGTATCCTGCACCGCCGCAAGATCGAAAAATCCCGGGCGTACCGGAATCACCACCATGGTGGCGACGCGAATCGCTTCTTGCACCACGACCCATGTGGTAGGTGCGGTATCGATGAATATCCACTGCGCACCTTCGACGTGAGCGTTGGCGATCAGGCGATCGATCCCTCGTGCGGCACTGTGCAGCGGCAAATCGGCGTTGGCGCGCATCGAGTGCCACAGCGTGAGCGAACCTTGGGGATCGGCGTCGATGAGGGAACAGCGGTGGCCCGACAGGTGCGCAAAGGCCGCGATGTGTGCCGTTAATGTACTCTTGCCTACTCCGCCCTTGCGTGAAGCAAAAGTGATCACGTTCATCTGGTCGTCCCCCACGCGGTGACCAGGTCAACCTTATGTTTGCTTTGGTTAACGAAGTGTAAAACGCAGCGGGATTACCTCGTAACTTTGCGGGTCCATTGCTCGGCCGGCCCTCTTCATCGGCTGGAGCGCGCCAGCATCTTCTGGTCAGGCAACCAGCGCTTTCACGCCGTCAACCGAATCAGGTGTTGGTGCGGCCCGCTCTCGCGCGCTGCTGGCCGACGCAAGCTCGACGCGATTGCGCCCCTTGCCCTTGGCTTCATAGAGTGCCGCATCGGACGCTTTCAAGACATCCGTCAGGTTATCGCCGAAGGACGGAAAAGCCGCGACTCCGATCGAGACCGTCACCGGCGGCAGCCGGCCTCCGACGTGTCGGACGGACATGGCCTCGATCTGGCTGCGCAGTTCCTCGGCACGCAGCGCGGCCCTTTCCAGGTTAGCACCCGGCAGCAGCACGACGAACTCCTCGCCGCCAAAGCGGCAGGGAATCGCGTCATCGCGGAACAGGCTGCGCATGCATTCGCCGACGCATCGCAGCACGGCGTCGCCGGCGTCGTGTCCATGATTGTCGTTGAGCGACTTGAAGTGGTCAACGTCGATCGAGAGCACGCCGACCGACCCGTTCGTGCTGGTGGCCCGCGCGAACTCGCGCCGCGCGGTCTCGATCAAGTGCCGCCGATTGTTCAGTCCCGTCAAAGCATCGCGAACGGACCTGTCACGGAGCTCGTCGCGAAGCTTGATGTTGGCGATCGCCACGGAAATGTGCTCTGCGCAGGCGAGCCCCAGGCGGTGCCGATCGGCAAATTTGGCCTTGCGCTCGCCCGTCGGTTCGGTGCCGGCCTGGCGGTATTCGAAATGCAACAGACCAACGGTTTCGCCATGCGCGAGAGTCGGAATACAGCAGTAGTCCTCGGGGACATCGTCGGTCAGATGCGCACAGCGGAATTCCGTCTGGCTCACGCCGTGCAGGTAGGGGTGGCCGCGGCGCAGCGCCCAGCAATCATCCGGGTGCATGCAAGGTGTCTTCTGCTCGCCGTTCCAGGTGGTGACCGCGTCAAGGATATCGCGCGATTTGGCATAGATGTAGAGCGTGCCCTTGCATTCCGGCATCAATCGCGCCAGCACATCGCAGATCATGCCATAGAGCTCCGGCTCCGATTTCGCCGCCTGCAGCCACTCGCTCAACTCGGACAGGGTTCGAGTCGCGGCGCTGAGCCGCTCATTCTCAAGGAGGCTCTTGCGAAAGATCGCCAGTGCGCGGGCCATCAATCCCAGCTCGTTCCTGCGGTCCGCGAAGGGAATCTCGGTGCTCAGATTGCCCTTCGCGATCAGCTCCATCGCTTCCGTCATGCGGCGGATCGGCAGCGACACCTCGCGCACGACGAAAATAAGTGTGGCAAGTCCGACCATGACGCTGAAGCTGTTGACCACGACGAGGACGATCGCGAACGTGGCGCGCTCCTGCTCCGCTTTGGCAACCGCATCGTCGGCGCGCAGATTGGCAAGCCTTATGCCGTCGTCGATGGCGCCGACCACGTCATTGAAGGCCGCAAAGCTGTCGGCGTTGATCAAGCGGTCCAGCGCCTCGCGGTCGCGGGCCATCGCCGGGTCGGCCATCCGCGCCTGGGTTTCGCGATAGTGCTTCCATTTGGCAAGGAACGTCGCAAACAAGAGCGAAGCGCTCGAATCGCGCGCTATGGATTTCTGGTGCTCGGCCAGGAGGCGATCGAAATTCTCCAGCCGGCGCGCCAGCAGTTCTTGCGTGTCCTGGCGTTGTTCGGCTGACGTCGTCAGCGCCAGCCGTACCGAGGTCAGGCGGATGCGCGTCATCGCCAGCTCGATCTCGCCAAGCCGCCGCACCTCCGGAAGATGCTGTTGTCCGAGCTGTGTGATGGTTTGGCCAAGCGCGGCAAGCCGCAGCTGCGCCATCACCGACACCCCGCCCAGGATCAGGAGCAGGAAGAGAACCGCCGCCAGCAATGACCACTTGATCGAGACGGCGAGCGACGCCTGGACAGAGGCTGACGTCATGGAACCCCACTGCGCAACGAAGGATAATCCGCTGGAGCGGATCGTCTGCGCTGGCCTTGGTGGGCCGACATAGGCGCAAAGCGCCGCCTTTCCTCCAAAGGCGGCGCGGAACGCAATATTCCGGGGTCTTCTTGACGTTAAATTAAGTGGGGCGGGCGGCCGCGGCCGGCGACGAGTGATGATGCCGCCAGGGTTAAGAAGATGGCCCGCAGCCAGGGTTAAGAATCGCCCAAGGATTGGGCCGGTTTGCACATCGGGTTGATGCCAGGATTGATCAAGAAGGCCACGACCGAAGCGTAAACGCCGAGGACGCCGAACAATGCGGCTCTCAGTCAGCAGCCGTAGTGAGGCAGCGATTTAGATCGCCCGGGGAAGCCGGGCGACAACAGCGCATGGGGTCGAAAAAGCGCGGAGGCGCCTACCGGCTCGCGTCGGCGATCTTGTAGACACCGCGCTCAAAGGCATCGTAAAGGGCGAGCGCCTTGCGGTCCGCGAACGGCAGGAACTGCATCAGGATCACGCCGGTGATGCCTCGGGTCGGATCGAGCCAGTAATAGGTGTTGTTGATTCCGCCCCAGCTCAGGCTGCCGGCCGACCGCTTGCCCGGGACCGAATCGGCAGTGATCAAAAATCCGAGCCCCCATTTGTCGCGCCCATCGGCGATAAACGAGAAATCGTCGCTACGTTCTGGAATCGCTGTCTTTTGCGCCGGGACACCGAGGGCCCCGATGTGGTTCTGGCCCATCAGCGCGACCGTTCCGGCCGACAGGATGCGAGCGCCATCGAGTTCGCCGCCATTGAGCAGCGCGCGGGTGAAGCGGAGATAATCGCTGGCGGTCGACGACAGGCCGCCGCCCCCGATCGGCGTAAAGCCCGAAGTCGGAGGCTGAACGGATTCCTTCACGATCGAACCGTCGGCGAGGCGACGGTTGACGGTGACCAGGCGCGCTTCCTTGTCCTTCGGCACGAAGTAGAACGTGTCCGACATGCCGAGCGGTGTGAAGATGCGCTGGCGGAAGTAGTCCTCCAGCGTGAGCCCCGAGATCTTCTCGACGAGCCGGCCCACCCAATCCGTGCTGGTGCTGTACAGCCAACGCTCGCCGGGTTCGAACACCAGGGGGCCGACCGGATACTCTTCTCCGGGCCGTGGCTTGAAGTCCCGCACGATCGGATTGGTGAAGCCGTAACCGAGCCCGGACGTGTGGGTCAGCAGGTGCCGGACGGTGACCGCCTTGGTGGCCGGCCGCAACCGGTAAGCGCCGGTCGCGGCATCGAAAGATTCGAACACCGAAAGCTTGGCGAACTCCGGCAGATATTTCTCGACCGGATCTTCGATCGCGAACCGGCCTTGCTCGACGAGTTGCATGGCCGCAGTCGATGTGACCGCTTTCGTCATGGACGCGATCCGGAAGAGCGCGTCGAGCTTGAGAGGACGCGCTTCACCGATGTCGGCGACGCCGAATGCGCCTTGGTAAATGATGCCCTTTCGATCGGCTGCCATGACAACGACGCCAGCAACATCCTTGCGGTCAACTGCGCTGCGCATGGCCTCATCTATGGCAGAAGATGGCCTTGACTGTTGGGCATCGGCGACGAATGGCAAAGCCGCTGCACCGCCAACAAGCGTGATGAACTCACGGCGCCTCATCGGATCGTCCTCCCCTCTGACACCGCGAGGCGACGCCTCGCGAATGTGGCGTCAAGATATCATGGCGCGATACGGGGCTCTACGACGCAAGTACTTTGCGCAGCAGAAAATCTGCAACGCGTTGCTGCCCACACTCAGCGCGGCAATTGAATTTGGGATTATGCCCACGTAGGAATTTCCAGCGATCACGGCGTGGCCGGATGCCGTAGCAAGTCGCCGGAGTCACACAGCCCATGACTCTGCCGGCCCTCCTCGCGAGCATAGAAGCCGAGTGTTGGCCAGCTCATTCTAGCAAGCGTAGCAGCGTTCGGTCGCACAGAAGATTGCGCCTTGTCGAATTTCCGGCGCATTGGCGCGGCACACGATGGGGGATTCGCGCCTCGTGTTGTCGAGAGAAGTTGAATATGCGTTTTTCAAACGTGGTGCATGTGCTGCCTCTCTCAACGCGATGTCGCTCCGGGCAAGACGGCGCACATTGACGGGTGGCGGCAATGAGTGTGTTCGGCGCTTCGCGTTTCACTGCCATGCTGGCAACCGTCTCAATCTTGGGGACTGCCGGCACTCTGTGGTGGGCTCTCGAGACCCGCGCAGATTTGAAATCCAGAGCGTCCGGTCATGCGGCGGACGCCGGTTTGTCGTCGCGGCCCGCAACCCGCGCGCGTTTGAAGGATGAGAGTAAGCTCGCACCACGGAGAAGCGAACGACCGCAGCCGAGTTCGGCCGGTTGGGATGATGAACGAGATCAACCGCGCGAGCCATCGGCGCCACCCCAGGCGCTCTTCGATTACGCGCTTCCCCCGTGGCAGAATGCCGGGGCCGACATGCCGCTTCTGAATCCGCCGCCGCAGCCCAATCAAGAGACCTTGCCGATTCTGCCTCCGGAGCCCGCGGTATCCACACCCCCGGTATCCGAGCCTCCGGCACCTGCGGAAGACCCGACCCACCAGGCAAGAGATCCAAAGCCTCAGCCCGCGGTCGCCGCCACGCCGAATGCCGCCAAGCGTACGGGACGGCCGTACTACGTGGAAAAATTCATCGAGCAGGGTGATAGCGGCGAAGTCAAATATCGGTACCGGCGCCAACCGTGCGAACCTCCGAATATGCCGGATGTCTGTTTCATGCCGCCATCAAGCCGTCGTAACATCGTGGTGGAACGGCGATAGTCAGCGCGCCGTGTATAGGGCGACCCTTTGCGGTCGCCCAGCTGGTGCCCATGCCCCTGGCTGGCTGGCGCATTAAAGCAAAATCGACAACTTGGTTCGCTGCCGGGTACCAGCGCTTGCCACGCAATCATCAGGCTTTCCGCCGAGGGCGGCCCAACCGCACATGACACCGGAATGCGGCAGCCTAACCCCGAAAGCTTCCGTGCCGGCAGGATGCCAGTAACTGTGGATGCGGGCACAAATCCGGACGCTCCTCCGACGTATTTCGAACGCACAACAATGTCCGCAGCAGCGGGTTGCGAACGCTCCCGGCTGGCGATCATTTCCGCCCAGATGCTACCGCTCCGGCGCGCAACTGGGGCAATGGCGGGGACACTTCAACGGTGCCGATCCAGGTCCTTGCCCTGCGCTCGAGCCGCTCGCCCACGGACTCGGCCTCGAAATCAGTCGGCGTTTCGGGTGCCACGAAGGTGTGCTCCACCATTGATTGCACCCTGACCACAGCGCGCAAACGATCGTCGATCTCACACAGCACCGCTGTAAGCACGCCACACCTGGAGCAGATGATCCACTGCGCCGTGCCGTGGCCGAACCTGTAGACACTCAGCAACGATGGATCACAGTACCGCAACACCAAGCGGGCGTCCGGATCGGAGATGTAGCTTGCGCCGTGTCTCCTGCACATCGAGCAGGAACACCTGCGCGGCACCAAATCGTCTGCGCTCTTCTCGGTGGACAGCGTGAACTCGACGTTCCCGCAGTGACAACTGCCTCTCAGGTCGTGCATCTCGAAGTCTCCTCCGCGTCGGAGTTCGAATCAGGCAAAGTACAACAGCGTCCGCACCTCGATGCTCTCCCTCGGCGGCGTGTCCGTCGGCGCATGCGGGTTTGCGAACCCTGTATGCGCCGTGTATCGCGTGCGTCCGTCGCACGCCGAGTCGAAACACTTGAAGAGCATCGCTTCGTTCGGTTGCATTGGCGAGAAGTAGAACCAGCGCTGCCCGCTCGAGTGCGCGGTGTAATAGACCTCGCCGGTGCGATCCGGGTAGACAAGGTCAATGGTGACATAGTCGGTCTGGAGTACCGTGCGGCCGTCGGCTACTGCGAGAGGAAAGCGTTCGGGCGAGGCTCCGAACGATCGCCAGACATTCACTATTGCAAAACGGCCGGCCAGAAAGCGTTCGGCCGTCTCGGGCGCAAGGACTTCTCGCACGCGCTGCAGTGCCGATGCTTCCGTGTAGTCGTTGTGCGCCACGCTCACCGGCAGCCGCGTGCCATGTGTTCGGCGCTTGGCCTCGTCCTCGACGCGCAACGTATGATCGAAGACATAGACCTCCGCAGCCCCGGTCGCGCGCCTCAGCAAGTCGGCGATCTCGACGAGGTAGACCTGCTCGACGGCCGCTTGATCGTAAAAGTCAGCGACGCTCGTCCGGTGCTTCACGAGGGCAAATCCCTCGTCATCGAGGGTTGGGGCTCTGACAAGCTTCGAGCGTCGGCGACGTCGACCGGCAGCGACCGGAAATCGCCGGTCCGCCTGTTGGCTTCGGCGTGGTTGGCGGACATCAGCACACGCGGCTTTGTGGTGCTCGGGGCGATGAAGGTCAACGGCACCTCGATGGTCGGCAACGATGCTCCGGACATGGGTTATTCCTCAATGCAGGGGTTAGATTGACTGCAAAATATGGATTGCGACGCCAAGCCGGAAACCGGCCTTGCAAGGAAACGGCTTTGCAACTTGCGCAAAACCAGCCGCCCCTGCGTCCGCCTGAGAAGTGAGCGCCTAGCTGCGCCATCGTGCGAAGTGGATTTCGGCACGCCGCACGAGGGCATTGAGCGCGATCGCCATGGCGGCGAGCACACCGATCAACCCCAGCAGCTTGGTGGGGTCGAAGTTCTGCGTGAACAGGGTCGTGAAGTAGCCGATACCGGCGATTGAGACGTAAAGCTCGGCCAGAAGCACCCCGAGCAGAACGCCGCTCATGCCGAGGCGCATGCCGGCGAAGAAGCTCGGCACCATGTGGGGGAAGATGACGTAGCGAAAAATCTGCCAGCGGCTCGCGCCCATCGAGCGCGCAGACGTGAGCAGAATCGGCTTGAGGTTCTGCACGCCCGCGACCACCGTGACGATGATTGGAAATACCCCATGGGTGACCCCGAACGCGATCTTGGAGGCAGCCCCGATGCCGAAGAACAGGATGAACAGCGGCAAGATCGTCACCTGCGGCATGCCGTAGAGCAGCAGCACGATCGGAAAGAAGCTGCGGCGCACGAGGGGCTGCAGTCCGATCGCAAGGCCCAGCACCAGTCCCAGCGCAACCGCAAGCGCGAAGGCGATCATGAGCTCGAACAGAGTCAATTGCAGCGCGGCCGGAACGCCGCGCGTGGTGAAGACGGTGTCGAGCGAGGCGATGACGCGCGACGGCGGGCTCAAGAACAAAGGATCGACAAGCCAGCGCGCCACGACCTCCCACAACACGAACAGTGCTGCAATGACGAGGAGTCGCGCGAGCCATGGCCGCCGCACCAGCGTACCGAGCGTAGAACGTCGGTTTGAAGCCGCGACCATTCAGTTTCGCTTTCCGCGCGCCTCGAGCGCCGACACGATGGCGTTGAGGGTCACCGCGATGGCGATGACGAAGACGATGTAGGCGAACATTCGCGCCATCTCCATCGCCTCGGCGAGATGCACGATGCGGTGGCCGAGGCCGGCGAGCGAAGCCAGCGTCTCGCTGCCGATGATCGATAACAGCGCCGTGGTGAAGCCCATCCGCAGGCCAGTGAGAATCACCGGAGATGCCGCCGGCAGCAGCACATAACGAAACAGATGATAATCGGAGGCGCCCATCGATCGCGCGGCCGTGACCAACAGCCGGTCGACATGGCCAAACCCCGCAATGGTGTTGATGACGATCGGGAAGAAACTGATCGTGGCGCCGAGCGCGATCTTGGAGGCGGGGCCGAGGCCGAAGAACAACACGAAAAGCGGCAGGAACAGGATGATCGGTATCGCATAGACCGCGGCGAAAAGCGGTTCGAGAACGTCGATCCAATAGCGCGAACGACTGATCAGATAACCCAATGCAAGACCGCCGGTCGCCGAAATCGCGAACGCAGCGGCAAGCTCCCCCAGAGTCGTCTGAAGATCTTCGACGAACTCGCCCGACAGCAGAATGTCGAGCAGGTCGCTGTAGACCGCGACCGGGTTGGGCAACAGCAGACGGTTGACGCCCCAGCGAGTGGCGGCGAGATACCAGATAAGAACGAGACCGACGAGAAAGCCCGCCTGAATGAGCCGGCTCACAGCCGTGCCGCGATCGTGTCTTTGCATCATCCTCTCAATCTTCACACCGGCCGCGATGCACCGAGCGCAGTTGATTGGTGCACCGCCTTGCGGATTTCGTCGTGGAGCAGGCCGTAGAGCTGGTTGCGCAGCGACGTAAACTTCGCCGAGGTGACGAATTCGGGCCTGCGCGGGTGCGGCTCGTCGACCGCGATCACCTGCTTGATACTGCCGGGCCGTGCGGAAAACACCGCGACGCGATCGGCAAGAAAGACCGCTTCGCCCAGGCTGTGTGTGACGAACACGATCGTCTTGCGCGTACGTGCCAGCAGCACTGAGAGATCCTCGCCCAGGATCATGCGGGTCTGCTCGTCGAGCGCTCCGAACGGCTCATCCATCAGCAGGATCGGGGTTTTCAGGCTGAGCGCGCGGGCAAGCGCCGCGCGCTGGCGCATGCCACCCGAAAGCTGCGCCGGATAGTGGTGAGCAAATTCCTTCAGCCCGACCGCTTCGAGCGCCTCGGCTGCGCGCGCCGCGCGCTCCGATTTTGCCACGCCTTGAAACGTCATGCCGAGTTCGATGTTCTCGACCACGGTGTTCCACGGAAACAACGAGTTCTCTTGAAAGACAAAAGCGATGTCGCGGGGCAGCGGGCCGCGCACGGATTGGCCTCGCACTTCAACACCGCCGGCACTCGGCTCCATAAGCCCGCCAATGATGTTGAGGAGGGTGCTCTTGCCGCAGCCGCTCGGCCCGATGAGGCACAGCAACTCGCCCTCCGCCACCTCCAACGAGGTGTCGGCAAGCGCCCGCACGAACCGCTGGTCGCCCTCCTCGCCGAACCGATGAAAGACGCCGCGAACCTTGATCGCGGCCTCAGACGCTGCCATCCCGCCACCCGGTGTGCAATGCTCCGAAGCGTGTATCGCCCGCCTCCACGACGATGCGGCGGCCATCGTCCGGCGGCCCCATGAGTTGGGGCTCAACCGAGATCGCGCGAGCACCGGATCGTCTGCCTGAGGCGGGCGATGGCACTCCTCGGCGGCAGCCGGTCATATCTCAACGCCTGGCCGCGCTCTAGCCATCATCATCAATTCTTCGGAAGAAACGCCTCGGTGTAGAGCTTTTCCATGTCTGGTTTTTCGGCGAGCAAGCCCATCTCCACGAAGGAGCGAGCCAGCACATCAAGCGCGCGGGGGTCAAAGCGACCGGTCGGGTTGAAGATCGGCATCAGCTCCTCGTAATTGGCGGTGGCGACCGATCTCGAGACCTCGGCAACTCGCATCGCGACCGCAATAGTCTCTTCCTTGTGGTCGCGCATGTATTGGACGCTTTGCAGGACGGCGCTGAGAAAATTGCGCAAGACGTCAGGATCGTGCTCGATGAGGCCCTTGCGGGCGAACACGACGTGGACGTGAAATTGCGGTATGCGTTCGCCGAAACGTACCAGAATCCGGCCGATCCCTTCCTCGACCAGGCGCAGGACCGTCGAGGTTTCCGTCACCACGCCGTCAACCTGATGGGTCTTGAGCGCCGCCGCCTGGGCCGTCGTCGTGCCGAGGGGGGCGATCTTCATGCCATCCGCGCCCCAGCCATGAGAACGCGACAGTTCTTGGGCAAGCCAATACGTCAGCGATCCGGTCGTGGATACACTTACGGTGCGGCCCTTAAGATCGTCTTCGGTCTTGATGGGCCCATCCTTCGCCACCACCAGCATGATGGTCTGCGGTCGATTGGCAAGCGCCGCAATTGCCAGCATCGGGGCACCCTTGACCTCGAACGCGAGGGTTGGTCCGCCGCCGAAAGCGATATCGATGGCATCGGCGCTGATCGCCTGCACGAGACGCGCGTCGCCGCCGAAATTCGCGATTTCGAGATCGATGCCGTGCTGCTTGAAGATCCCCGCCGCGAGGCCGACGTCCGCGACCACGAAAGCGAAGTTTTGTGCCTGGGCTTTGCCGAGGCGGATTTTCGTCTGCGCCTTGACCTCGGCGCCGTTGAAGGCAGCCGCGCTGATCGCGATCGCCAGCCACAAGGCCAGTTTGCGATGCAACCGCATATTGCGTTTCCTCTCACTGCCCAACACCAAACAAATTTGCACTCTGCGTGCCTCCGCGGAGCTGCCGAGATCGGGCCGCGCTTCGGGACTGGTGCGGTTTTCGCAGAGGGACTCTTCTGTTGACGGCACTGGTATCTTGTCTCAGCATGAGACGGGGCCCAAGCGAAAATTTTAATGGCATTGGAGAGGTGTGGCGGCGCGGAGTACTTGCCAACGACTCATAGGACTGCGATCATAGGTTCAAGAACTGTTAAGCCGCTGCGGGAGGAAAGAATCTTTTTCAACCGCGGGGGTAGCTTTTGCAAACGACTCCGAAATATGCGCATTATGCCGCAAAATAAAATGAACTCGCCGACGATCGTTTACAACGACCCGGTCTGGCGGCGACTCGGTTTTTGGTACCCACCGTAATCTCGATGACCGAGAGTGGAGGAGAAGACATGAAGACACGAAACAGTCTGTATTTAGGCGTGGCGGCGGTCGCCATCGCGCTGGCGTTCGGCGTTGCGCCGACGACAGTGGTGGCGCAGCAGGCCGCGACCGTCAGCGTCGGGGCGGACCAGATCGGCGGCGTGGTGCGTGGGCCGAACGGGCCGGAAGCTGGTGTGTGGGTGATCGCTGAGACCACCGATCTGCCGACCCGGATGGTCAAAACCGTGGTGACGGACGATCAGGGCCGATACCTTCTTCCGCAGCTGCCGAAGGCCAAGTATACGGTGTGGGCGCGCGGTTATGGCCTCGTCGACTCCGCCAAGACCGAGAGCGAGCCGGGCAAGACCGTCAACATCACGACGATCCCGGCCCCGAATGAGGCGGCGGCGGCCGAGTACTATCCGGCGATCTACTGGTTCTCGATGCTGAAGATCCCCGGCAAGGAGATGTTCCCGGGCACCGGCCCGAACGGCAACGGCATGGCCACGATCATGAAGAGCCAGCTGCAGTGGGTCGATCAGGTCAAGACCAACGGCTGCTACGCCTGCCACCAGCTCGGCAACAAGGCGACCCGCGAGATCCCGGCCGCGCTCGGCACCTTCAAGAACTCGGTCGAGGCTTGGGAGCGCCGCATCCAGTCCGGTCAGGCGATGGTGCAGATGGCTGCCGCCATCGGCCGGCAGGATCCGAAGATCGCTATTGCCAATCTCGCGGATTGGACCGATCGCATCAAGGCTGGCGAGCTGCCGTTCGCAAAGCCCGAGCGTCCGCAGGGCCTCGAGCGCAACGTCGTCATCACCCAGTGGGATTGGGGTGATGCCAAGTCATACATGCACGACCAGGTCTCGACCGACAAGCGCAAGCCGACCATCAACGCCTACGGCGATCACTACGCCGCGACGGAAGAAAGCGCCGACTGGTTCCCGGTGTTCAACGAGAAGACACAGACCCCGTCGAAGGTTAACATGCCGGTGCGCGACCCAGGCATGGAATCGACCAAGAACAACACCATGGCGCCGTCTGCCTACTGGGGCGACGAGGCGATCTGGGATAGCAAGGCGAGCATCCACAGCCTGATCATGGACGAGAAGAAGCGGGTGTGGTTCACCTCGCGCGTCGGCAAGCCGGAGAATCCGGCTTTCTGCACCAGCGCGGATAACCCCTCCGCCAAGGCGTTCCCACTGAAGGAATCGACCCGCCATCTCGCGGTTTATGATCCGGAAACCAAGACCACCAAGCTGATCCGGACCTGCTTCAACACCCACCACGTTGTGCTGGCGGAAGATGCCGACAATACCGTGTGGGTCAGCGCCGGCGGCCCGCAGCAAGGCGCCATCGGCTGGCTCAATCGTCGCATCTGGGACGAGACCGGCGACGAAGCGAAGGCTCAGGGCTGGGCGCCTGTGATCATCGACACCAACGGCAACGGCAAGGTCGACGACTACGTGCAGCCGAACCAGGCGGTCGATCCGACCAAGGACAAGCGACTCAACGCCGGTCTGTATGGCGTGGGCGTGAACCCGTCGGATGGCACCGTGTGGGGCGCCGTCCTCGGCTATCCGGGCTACGTGCTTCGGTTCGATCCGAAGACCAAGCTGTCGGAAGTCTATGAGCCGCCGTTCCCGGGCTTCGGGCCACGCGGCTTCGACATCGACCGCAACGGCATCGCGTATGTGCCGCTGTCGAGCGGCCATCTCGGCGCGTTCGACCGCCGCAAGTGCAAAGGCCCGCTAAATGGCCCGCAGGCCGCTGAAGGCAAGCTGTGCCCCGAGGGCTGGACGCTCACGCCGTTCCCGGGTCCGCAGTTCAAGAATGTCGCCGAGAGCGGCAGCGCCGAGGCGAGCTACTACACCTGGGTCGACCAGCAGAACACGGCCGGCCTTGGGAACAACGTGCCGCTGGCCACCGGCAACGGCAACGAGTCGCTGATGGCGCTCGTGGACGGCAAGTGGGTCAACATGCGCGTTCCGTATCCGCTCGGCTTCTTCGCCAAGTGGATCGACGGTCGCATCGACGACCCGAATGCGGGCTGGAAGGGCCGCGCCCTGTGGACGACCGACGGCAACCGGACGCCGTTCCATCGCGAGACCGGCAAGGGCACCACGCCGAAGATCTACAAGTTCCAGGTCCGCTCGAACCCGCTGGAGGGCTGATGCTGCGCATTTAGGGCGGTCTACTCGCCCGGCCTATTTTTACCGAACGCCCGGCTCCGCCGGGCGTTCGTGTTTTTGAAACGGTTCGCTTAACAAAAATGCCCGGCCGACCGGTCGGGCATTTAAGTTCTTCAGATGGCTGCGCAGCGACGCGGCGCAAGCCGAATTACCTGTCGCATGGCATGCGGTCCAAATTAGCGAATCGGACCGCTTGCGCTCGAAACCGGCGGCCTTCCGCGTCCACGCCGGCTTTATCAGGTTGCAGCGGACCCGCTCGTCGTGGCGAGGCGGACGCGATACTGCATAACTCACCGCCTTGACCGGGCTCGCCTTCCATGGTGTAGCGGGTCCCGACTGGAAACCGCACCGGGAAAGTCGAGCGTGCGTGGCGTTCTGGCTCCGTCCATTTGATGCGGAACTCAAGCGCAATCAACGTGAGATCAGCCGGCTCTGAAACGCACTTCTGACGAAACGCAATACTTCCGATACCGTCGAACGCAACGCCTCAACACCTGTGGCGCAATCCCTCGTCCCGGACTGGGTTCCGGCTCCGCGTCGCGGGCACACGAATGGGGCCATTTTGGCACCGCCTCGCGGGCTCGCGGCCGGGCGCTCGGCGTGTTAGGAAGCCATCGTGACCAGAAAGTGGCCAAGATGAACGTCGCGCTGAAAAAGCCAGCGGAAGAACCCAACATTCGGGATGTGGTCGCTACAATGCGGGCCATCGGCGCGAACGCACGTGGCGCGACCCGAATTCTCGCTACTCTTAGCCCGGCGGAGAAGAAACACGCCATTGCGTGCATGGCTCACGCAATCAGGGGCGCGACGACGGCCATACTGGCGGCCAACTGCGAGGACATGGCGGAAGCCGAAAAGGGTGGCGCGACGACGGCCTTTGTTGATCGGCTCCGTCTCGATGAAAAGCGCATCGCCGCCATGGCGGACGGCGTTGACGCTGTTGCGTCCTTGCCTGATCCCGTTGGCACCGTGATATCCGCCTGGGATCGGCCGAACGGATTGCGCATCGAACGAGTCCGAGTCCCCCTTGGTGTGATCGGCATGATTTACGAGAGCCGGCCGAACGTCACGGCGGACGCCGGGGCGCTTGGCCTCAAGGCCGGAAATGCCGTCATCCTCCGCGGCGGCTCCGACAGCTTCCGATCCTCCTCCGCCATTCACGCCGCCATGGCGGCGGCTCTGCGCAACGCCGGCGTACCGGATGTCGCCATACAACTGGTGCCGACGCGCGATCGAGGCGCGGTGGGCTTAATGCTGGCCGGCCTCGATGGAACAATCGACGTGATCGTACCTCGCGGGGGAAAGGGATTGGTCGAGCGCGTGCAGACCGAGGCGCGCGTTCCTGTGTTTGCTCATCTCGATGGCAATTGCCACGTTTACGTGGACAAGGCGGCCGATCTCGAGATGGCGAGATCGATCGTGCTGAATTCCAAGATGCGGCGCACCGGCGTTTGTGGTGCTGCGGAGACTTTGCTGATCGATCGTAACGCCGCCTCATCCCTTGTGGCGCCACTGGTCGGTGCGCTCCTTGACGCCGGATGCGAAGTACGTGGCGACCGCGACGCGCAGGGCGCCGATCCTCGGGTAAAATGCGCCAGCGAGGAAGACTGGAGCACTGAATATCTCGACGCGATCATAGCCGTGAAGCTGGTCGACGGTATCGACGAAGCGATTGCTCATGTCGAACGGTATGGCTCGCATCATACCGACGCCATCGTAACGGCCGACCGCGACGTCGCGGAAAAGTTTCTGCAGCAGGTCGATTCGGCGATCGTGCTGCACAACGCCTCCACCCAATTTGCTGACGGCGGCGAATTCGGCTTTGGAGCGGAAATCGGAATTGCGACCGGACGCCTGCACGCGCGGGGCCCGGTTGGCGTCGAGCAGCTCACGACGTTCAAGTATCGTGTGCGCGGTTCGGGGCAGACGCGGCCGTGACTACGGCGGCTGGTGCCGTCTCGGCGCCAAGCCGCGTTCTGGGGGACAGGGTGACATCAAGCCGAATCGGCTGGCACATTCCGCGTCACCGGATTCCGGTTCACTATTCGGGCCAGCGAATCGGGCTGTTCGGTGGGACTTTCGACCCCCCGCACGAGGCGCATCTTGCGGCGTCTATGTTGGCAATGAAGCGACTCGCTCTCGATCGGGTGTGGTGGCTGGTCACGCCTGGCAATCCCCTGAAAGACACGGTCGGACTTGCGGCCCTGGACGACCGGGTTGCTGCCGCGCGCGAGCTCGCCCAGCATCCGCGCATAGACGTTACCGGGATCGAGGCCGAGATCGGCGTATGTTATTCATACGACACGGTCCGATATCTGGTGTCTCACTGTTCGGGCGTGCGCTTTGTCTGGATCATGGGAGCCGACAATTTGCGTACCTTCCACCGCTGGCAGAGATGGCGTGACATTGCCGCGCTGGTACCGATTGCGGTCATAGATCGGCTCGGCCCAAGCCTTTATGCCACCGCCAGCGTGACGGCGCAGGCGTTCGCCTGCGCACGCATCCCGGAAAAGGACGCTGCATCGCTGCCCGACCGTCCTCCGCCGGCCTGGGTTTTCTTGCATGGTTTGAAATCGCCTCTGTCGTCTACGGCCCTGCGCGCGCTGCGTCGGTCGCAAAAGCTTCGCACAGAGCAGGCAACAATGAAGCGGGCTTGAGTCGCGTCATTGCCGCTGTCCCCGCCCTGCCTCCCTGGCTTGCCGGGAAGGCAGGGTGGGCAGTCATCCGCTGACATGGCTCTATTGGAAAGAAGATGGACCCGGCTTAGGGCCCGCGGTGATGGCCGAGGCGGGGTTACTCTATGGAAACATGCTCTGAGGACCAAAGCCGGGTTGAAACCGTTAACCAGTTGCTCTTATCTTACCGTTGTGGCCCCGGGCAGGGTGCCCGGGGCAGTGGAACCGAAAGGGAAGGACCTCTGTCCACAGTTGCTATCCCACGGGGCGGCGCCCGCCGCACTCCCCACCTCGTCTCAAAGGTGCGTCCTGCCGCCGATGAGACGCTTCGCATCGTCCTCGCTCGCCTCGACGACATGAAGGCGGAGGATACCACCACAATCGATCTGCGCACCGACTCCGCGATCACCGACTACATGGTTGTCACCTCTGGAAGGTCCAACCGTCATGTCGGGGCGGTGGCCGACCGCGTGCTTCAAGACCTCCGCGAGGCCGGGTTCGCGGGATTGAGGGTCGAGGGCATGCCTCATTGCGATTGGGTGCTGATCGACGCCGGCGACGTGATCGTTCACATCTTCAGACCCGAGACTCGTGCGTTCTACAATCTCGAGAAGATGTGGTCGCGCGGCCGGGCAGGCGCGCGACAAGCAAGCTAAGGTCTCGTTCCTGACGACTGACTCGCAAGGGTGTCATCGCCCGCGAAGGCGATCCAGTACCCCCGGACTTTGGTTTGGTAGCAGTGGCGGATCCATTGAATCGCGCTGCGCTTGCTGGATGCCCCGCTTTCGCGGGCATGACACCGTAAATCATGACACCGCAACAGGATGAACCGTCAGAGTCATAACGGCGCGGTTCTCTGAAGGCTCGCACCAACGTTATTGCCGTCCCGGACTGATGCATGCGGATTGTCGTCGCCGCGGTCGGTCGCCTCAAAGCTGGCCCCGATCGCGAACTCGCTGAGCGCTATTGCGATCGCGCCACCAAGGTCGGACGAACGCTCGGCCTGCGCGGTCCCGATGTTATCGAGGTCAGGGACAGTCGTGCCCGCGAGGTGGAGCGCCGCTTGACCGAGGAGGCAATCGCATTGGCCGGCGCCATTCCGGACGGCGCGATCAGGGTCGCATTGGACAGCCGGGGCCAAAACGCTTCCAGCGAAACTTTTGCCGGATCCATTCGCGCCTGGCGGGATAGCGGCCGTGAGGCCTTGTGCTTCATTATCGGGGGGGCGGACGGCCTTGCGGCCGGATTGCTCGAAGATGCCGATGCAAGGCTCGCCTTCGGATCCGCGACTTGGCCGCACCAACTTGTTCGAATCATGCTGATGGAGCAGATTTACCGGGCGATGACCATTCTGTCGGGCCACCCCTACCACCGTGAGTGACATTGATCGGCGTTAACCGTTCGAGGGGACAAGGTCCCGCTGCGGCCCGGATGTGAACGGGATGGCCTTATGCTGCCCCAATTCATCCCTACAAAGGCTTGTGGGGATACGCTAAATTGGTTTTTCCTAATTCGCCGGAGCCGCGGGAGCGAATGATACCCCCTGACCGAATGGCGCAGGTCTTGCGCACCGGCGCGGCGGCTGCGGCGCTGCTGGTATTGACGTGCGGATCCGTCGGACCGACCTCGGCACAAGGGTCGCGACCGGCTGCCAAGGGTCCGGCCGCTTCGGGCTCAGCCGCTCCCAACGCCGTCAAGCAACGCGATCAGGAGCTCGATTCGGTCAAGGCTGAGCAGCGCAAAGCGTCGGAAACCGAGCAGCGGCTTACGACCGAAAACAATGCCATCGCCGATGACCGCCGCAGACTCAATCAGTCGCTCATCGCCGCTGCCTCCCGAATTCGCACCACCGAGGAGCGCGTTGCGGCGATGGAGATTCATTTGCGTCAACTGGAGAGCAGCGAGGCGGATATTCGCAAGTCGCTCGAGGGGCGGCGAGCGCAGATCGGCGAGATATTGGCGGCCCTCCAGCGTTTTGGGCATCGGCCCCCGCCCGCCCTCTTCGTCCGAGCGCAAGACGCCATAGAGACGCTACGCACCGCGATGGCGCTGGAGGCGGTACTCCCGCAGATGCGGAGCGAGGCCAACAAGCTTCAGGCCGAGCTCGCCGATTTGGCCCGCGTCAAAGCCGCAAAGGAGGCGGAGCACAGCCAACTTGCGCGCGAATTGACGGAACTTTCGATCATGCAGAAAAGCATGGAGTCCCTGATCGAAGAGCGCCAGACGCGCCAGGCCGAAATCGAGGAGGCCATTGCCGCGGAGCGCCAACGGACGCTCACGCTGTCCCGGCAGGCCGATAATCTCAAAGATTTGATCGGGAAGCTGGAGCCTGCGGGCGATGCCACAAAACGTGCAGCGCGCGCGCCGACCCGATCCGGCGAAGACTCGAAAGCCTCAAACACGGCCCGATCAGGTCTCGCGGCTCTGAACGATCCGAACCGCATGGGGCCTGCCGTTGCCTTCGTTTCAGCCAAAGGCAGGCTGTCCTTACCGGTTAGCGGTGTTAAAATACGTGAATTCGGCGCTCCTGACGGAGCCGGGGGGACCGAAAAGGGGATATCGATTGAGACGCGGCCTGGGGCTCAGGTCACAGCGCCAAGCGATGGTTGGGTGGTCTACGCGGCGCCGTACAGATCTTACGGACAACTCTTGATCCTTAACGTCGGCGGTGGCTATCATATCCTCCTTGCCGGAATGGAGCGGATTACGGTCGACCCCGGCCAATTCGTTCTGACCGGAGAGCCGGTTGCGGTCATGGGAAACGGCACGCGAGTTGCCTCCGTTTCCTCGACCGGATCGTCTTCTCCGATTGGTTCGCCTGAGCCGGTGCTCTATATTGAGTTCCGGAAAGATGGGACACCGGTCGATTCAAGTCCGTGGTGGGCGGCAACTGTAAACGAAAAGGTTCGTGGATGATGCGCAAGACTTCTCTGGTTCTTCTGGGCGCCGTTGCAGGCGCGGCAGTGACGCTCGTTGCGGTTCAGCCGTCATCCCGGCTGCTGATCGGCTCGAGCGCAAGGGCGGCGCAGGCTGATACCTACCGCCAGCTCAATCTGTTCGGCGATATTTTCGAGCGTGTCCGCTCGCACTACGTGGAAAAGCCGGACGACAGCAAGCTCGTTGAGTCGGCAATCAATGGCATGCTCAATGGGCTCGATCCACACTCGAGCTACATGGATTCCAAGAGCTTCAAGGACATGCAGATACAGACCCGCGGCGAATTCGGCGGGCTCGGTATCGAAGTCACGATGGAGGACGGGCTCGTCAAAGTCGTGGCGCCGATTGACGATACCCCCGCCGCCAAGGCGGGCGTGCGCGCGGGCGATATCATAACTCATCTTGACGACGAGCCGGTTCAGGGCCTGACCCTCAATCAAGCCGTCGAAAAGATGCGCGGGTTGGTGAACACCAAGATCCGCCTCAAGATCATGCGCAAAGGCAACGATGCACCGATCGAGGTGTCCATCGTCCGGGATAACATCCGGGTGCGCTCGGTGCGCATGAGAGTCGACGGCGATGACATCGGCTATATTCGCATTACCCAATTCAATGAACAGACCGCCGACGGTCTCAAGAAATCGATCGCCGACATCACCAACCAGGTGCCGAACGACAAGCTCCGTGGTTACGTGATCGACCTGCGTAACAATCCCGGCGGCTTGCTGGATCAGGCCATCTCGGTTTCTGATGCATTTCTTGAGCGGGGCGAAATCGTGTCCACCCGCGGGCGCGATCCCGAGGAAACCCAACGCTTCAACGCGCGGCCGGGCGATCTGACCAAGGGCAAGCCCGTTATTGTTCTCATTAACGGCGGTTCGGCGTCGGCATCCGAGATTGTGGCGGGAGCACTGCAGGATCACCGACGCGCAACCTTGGTCGGAACCCGTTCGTTTGGAAAGGGTTCGGTACAGACGATCATTCCTCTCGGCTCCGGCAACGGGGCGCTGCGACTGACCACGGCGCGGTATTTCACGCCGTCGGGCCGTTCGATCCAAGCCAAGGGCATCTCTCCCGACGTCGAAGTGCTGCAGGATGTCCCAGAGGAAATGAAAGCGCGATCGAACGAACCGAAGGGAGAATCGTCGTTGCGCGGGCATCTTAAGGCGGAGGGCGACGAGCAGGGTGGCTCCCAGTCTTACGTTCCGACGGAGGCAAAGGACGACAAGGCCCTCAATATGGCGTTCGATCTCCTCCGTGGGACCAAGACCAATGCGGCGTTCCCGCCCAATCCAAAATCGGCAACGCTACCGAACTAAGTTCCTGACTATCGAAGATTTGTGTCCCGGCGGCCCTGGTGCCGCCGGGTTCGTTTTTGCGACCGGTCAACGCCCGTGGCTGTCGCCCGAACCTGGGCGCACCCTGCTTGCAGAGATGCCACAACGTCGGTTCTGCGACACTAGCGTGCTAGGATTGAATATTGATTCGCGAGACTCCGGACCGTGGCGACCGACGAACTCAATACGCCGCTCGGCCTAAAAAAAACGCCGAGATTTTGGCCATGGCCTCCCGCCACCGTGGTTGCAGCGGGGCTCCTGGGCGCAATCCTTTTGACTTTCGCTCTATGGGCGATTCTTAACACGGATCCGCTCGGCGGCGAGCCAATGGGCATTGCCAAAGTGGAAGGCCTTGCCGAAATCGGCCTTTCCGAACGAAGGCCCGGAGGCGAAGAGCCAATTTCCGCTCGTCCGTCGAGATCGCCGGAACGGGATGAGCAATCGCAACCTCCAGCGGAATCGCGGGAATCGCAGCCGCCAGAAGCCAAGCCGCAGCAGGCGGCTACCTCTGGAGAACAGATCGTCACCATAATCGACGGCAAGAGCGGGACGCGTCAGGAGATCAGAATTCCATCGGCCGCCGACGGCGACGTGCTCGGCGTCGACCCGCAACTCCTTGAGATGACGCGCAATGGTCCGATCCCGCGCATTGGCGCCAATGGATTGCAAGCCTCGCAAGCCTATGCCAAGCCGGTTCCCAAGAGAGCAAATTCTCCCCAAATCGTCATCGTGGTCACGGGTCTCGGGGTTTCGGCAAGTAGCACCGCCAATGCAATCAATAAGCTGCCTAGCCCGGTTACCTTTGCGTTCGGCCCTTATGGCACCGATCTGGAGCGCGTTACCGGGCGCGCGCGGGGCCTTGGTCACGAACTCCTGCTCCAGGTCCCGATGGAGCCGTTCGACTATCCGGAAAACGACCCTGGACCGCAGACGCTGCTCACATCGCTCACTTCGGAGCAAAACATCGAGCGTCTGCACTGGGCAATGAGCCGCTTTGCGGGCTATGTCGGGGTCATGAATCAGACGGGGGCACGGTTCACCGCCTCGGAAGCATCGTTCTCGCCGGTCATCCGCGAAATCAGCAAGCGTGGGCTTCTCTACCTGGACGATGGTACCTCACCCCGCAGCCTTGCGGGACAGATCGCCGGAGGCAGCAGCGTTGCATTTGCCAAGGCCGCTCTCGTGCTCGACACAGTGCCGACGGCAGCCGCAATCGACCGTGCGCTGGTCCGGCTCGAAGGCATGGCCCGCGAAAACGGCATTGCGGTTGCGATTACGTCGGCGCTGCCGGTGACGGTCGAACGCATTGCCATTTGGGCGAAAGCGGCTGAGAATCGCGGCTTCACGTTGGCCCCGATCAGCGCGGCTGCGGCGCGGGCCAAATCGAGCTGACCCCGAGTGTGGCACCGACGATGACCCGCTTTGAGGATTTGCCCTATCGTCCATGCGTTGGCGTCATGGTGCTCAATAGTGCCGGGCTGGTTTTCATAGGCCGCCGCTCCGAGGGACCGGAACATATCGACGAGATCCACGCCTGGCAGATGCCGCAGGGCGGCATCGATCACAACGAAGATCCATGGCCGGCGGCGCTGCGCGAGCTCTATGAAGAAACCAACATCCACTCGGTCGAACGCCTTGGTGAAATCGACGAGTGGCTGTCCTACGACATTCCGCGCGACATCGTCGGCCGGGCATGGGGTGGGAAGTATCGCGGCCAGACCCAGAAATGGTACGCGCTGCGTTTCACGGGCCGCGACAGCGAGATCAACATTTCCTCACCCGCTGGCGGTGGGCACGATCCCGAATTCATTGACTGGAAATGGGAGCCGATGGCCCATCTCCCGGATCTCGTGGTACCGTTCAAACGGTCGACCTACGAGCGCGTAGTGCGGGAATTTTCAAGCTTCGCAAGTTGACGTAGGTGCCCCTGGGGGGCGCGCCGCTACAGCGGCAATGCCGAGACCGTCCTCCCGAGCAGCGGCGCCAAACGTGCTCAGTGGCCGAGTGCCGATTTGAGGGTCTGGAGCTGCTCAAGGCGGGCCCGCGCCCGATCGCGCGCCACATCGTTGTCGGCATCCGCGACATCTTCTTCGGTGTCCTTAATGGACTGGGCGATCATATCAGGGTCGAGTTCCGCCACCGGCACGGCCTGTTCGGCCAGCACGGTCAGCCCTGTTGGGCCCATCTCAGCCAAACCGCCCCTTACCACCATGCGCTGCGGCTCACCATCGCCATAGATGGTCAGAAGCCCGGGTTTGAGTGTCGCGATGTACGGAGCATGGCCGGCCAGTACACCGAATTCACCCTCCTCGCCCGGAACGTCTACCTGAATAACTTCGCCCGCGAAGACCAGACGTTCGGGCGAGACCAGCTCGAATCGAAACGTAGCCATGATGGTCAGACCTATGCCTCCGCGGCGAGCTTCTTGCCCTTTTCGACCGCCTCCTCAATGGTCCCGACCATGTAGAAGGCAGCTTCCGGCAAGTGGTCATACTGGCCGTCGCACAGCCCTTTGAAGCCGCGGATCGTGTCCGCGAGATCGACGAACTTCCCGGGCGCTCCGGTAAACACCTCCGCGACGTGGAACGGCTGCGACAGGAAGCGCTCGATCTTGCGCGCGCGCGCGACTGTGAGCTTGTCCTCTTCCGACAGCTCGTCCATACCCAGAATCGCGATGATGTCCTGGAGAGCCTTATAGCGCTGCAGGATTCGCTGCACCTCGCGCGCCACCCCATAATGCTCCTCGCCGACGATTGCGGGCGAGAGCATGCGTGAAGTCGAGTCGAGCGGATTGACCGCCGGATAGATGCCCTTCTCGGCGATCGCGCGGTCGAGATTCGTGGTGGCGTCGAGATGCGCGAAGGTGGTGGCCGGCGCCGGGTCGGTATAGTCGTCGGCCGGCACATAGATCGCCTGGATGGAGGTGATCGAGCCCTTGGTGGTGGAGGTAATTCGCTCCTGCAGCGCGCCCATGTCGGTTCCGAGCGTCGGCTGGTAGCCGACCGCCGACGGGATACGGCCCAACAACGCCGAAACCTCGGACCCCGCCTGCGTGAACCGGAAGATGTTATCGACGAAGAACAGCACGTCCTGGCCCTGGTCACGGAAATATTCCGCGACCGTGAGGCCGGAGAGGCCGACGCGGGCGCGGGCGCCGGGCGGCTCATTCATCTGGCCATAAACCAGCGCACATTTCGATTTGACGTTGGGGTCCGGATGGTGCGGATCCGCGTTCACCTTGGACTCGATGAACTCGTGATAGAGGTCGTTGCCCTCGCGGGTACGCTCGCCGACGCCGGCGAACACCGAGTAGCCCCCGTGGGCCTTGGCGACGTTGTTGATGAGCTCCTGGATCAGCACGGTCTTGCCGACCCCCGCTCCGCCGAACAGCCCTACCTTGCCGCCCTTGGCATAGGGCGCGAGCAGATCCACGACTTTGATGCCGGTGACCAGGATGTCCGCTTCGGTCGATTGGTCTACATACGTCGGGGCCGGCGCATGGATCGGCCGCCTCGCCTGATGCGGAATCGGGCCGGCTTCATCGACCGGCTCGCCGATCACGTTCATGATGCGCCCAAGTGTGCCTTCGCCGACCGGCACCGAAATCGCCTGACCGGTGTCGGTGACCTCCTGGCCGCGCACCAGCCCCTCGCTGGTGTCCATTGCGATGGTACGCACCGTCGCCTCTCCGAGGTGCTGGGCAACTTCCAGCACCAACCGATTTCCGCGATTGTTGGTCTCGAGCGCGTTCAGGATCGGCGGCAAATGGTCATCGAACTGAACGTCGACGACGGCGCCGATGACCTGGGTGATGCGTCCGACTTTGTTGGCCATAGGGGTCCTCGTTGATTGGATGCTACAGCGCCTCGGCGCCCGAGATGATCTCGATCAGCTCCTTGGTGATCATCGCCTGTCGCGTGCGGTTGTAGATCAGCGTCTGTTTCCGGATCATGTCGCCCGCGTTGCGGGTGGCATTGTCCATCGCGGTCATCTGGGCGCCGTAGAAAGAGGCCGCGTTCTCCAGCAAGGCGCGGAAGATCTGCACCGAGATATTGCGCGGCAGAAGCTCGGCGAGGATATCCTCTTCGTCAGGCTCGTATTCGTAAACGGCGCCGTCGCCGGCTGCGGCCGTGGAGATGACTGCCGGAACGAGCTGCTGGGCGGTCGGTACCTGCGCGATCACCGACCTGAACCGTGAAAAGAATAACGTGCAGACATCGAACTGGCCGGCCGCAAAAAGCGCGATGACTTTATGTCCGATGGTGCTCGCATGCTCGAATCGGATCTGGCGCACGGCACGCAGATCGATGGTCTCGATTATGCGATCCTCGAACTGGCGCTTGAGCTGATCGAATCCTTTGCGGCCGACGCACAGGAACTTGACCTCCTTCCCATCAGCCAGCAGCGAATTGGCGCGCTCCCGCGCCAGGCGAACGATTGCCGAGTTAAAAGGGCCGCACAGGCCACGTTCCCCCGTGCAGACGAGGAGAAGGTGGCTTTGGTCGGAGCCCGTACCCGCCAGGAGCCGCGGCGCACCCGGATTGCCACCGACCGACGCCGCAATATTGGCCAGCACCCTCTCCATACGCTCCGCGTAGGGCCGCGAGGCCTCGGCGACGGCGGTGGCGCGGCGCAGCTTCGATGCCGCCACCATCTGCATCGCCTTGGTGATCTTCTGCGTCGCCTTCGTGGCGGCGATGCGCACCCGCATGTCTTTGAGGCTGGGCATCAGGCAAATGCTTTCGCATAGGCATCAACCGCCCCCTTGAGCTTAGCGGCGGTGGCGTCGCTGAGATCACGCCCTTCGCGAATGTCCTTGAGAATGTCGCCGTGCTTGGTTCGCAGCGTGCCGAGCAGCCCCTCCTCGAACGCGCGTACCCGCTCGACCGGGATGGGATCGAGATACCCGTTGACACCCGCATAGATCACGCAGACCTGCTCTTCCATCTTCAGGGGCGAGAACTGAGGCTGCTTCAGCAGCTCGGTCAGGCGGGCGCCGCGATTGAGGAGACGTTGCGTGGTCGCATCGAGATCGGAGCCGAACTGCGCGAAGGCCGCCATTTCGCGGTACTGCGCAAGCTCGCCCTTGATGCGGCCTGCGACCTTCTTCATCGCCTTCGTCTGCGCCGAAGAACCCACGCGGGACACCGACAGCCCGACGTTCACCGCCGGTCGAATGCCCTGGTAGAACAAGTCCGTCTCGAGGAATATCTGGCCATCCGTGATCGAGATCACGTTGGTCGGGATGTAGGCGGAGACGTCGTTCGCCTGGGTTTCGATCACGGGCAGCGCCGTGAGCGAGCCAGCGCCGTATTCGTCGTTCATCTTGGCGGCGCGTTCAAGCAGCCGCGAGTGGAGATAAAACACGTCGCCCGGATAGGCCTCGCGCCCCGGCGGCCGGCGCAGCAGCAGCGACATCTGCCGATACGCCACCGCCTGCTTGGAGAGATCGTCATAAATGATGACGGCATGCATGCCGTTATCGCGGAAATACTCGCCCATGGTGCACCCGGCAAACGGCGCCAGGAACTGCATGGGGGCCGGATCCGACGCCGTTGCGGCCACGATAATCGAGTATTCGAGAGCGCCCTGCTCCTCCAGCACCTTGACGAATTGCGCCACGGTCGAGCGCTTCTGCCCCACCGCCACATAGACGCAGTAGAGCTTGATCTTCTCGTCGCCGGTAGCGTTGAGGGGCTTCTGGTTCAAAATGGTGTCGAGCGCGATGGCGGTCTTGCCGGTCTGGCGATCCCCGATGATCAGCTCGCGCTGGCCCCGGCCGATCGGGATGAGCGCATCGATCGCCTTGAGGCCGGTCGCCATCGGCTCATGCACGGATTTGCGCGGAATAATGCCCGGCGCCTTGACGTCGACGCGCTTGCGCTCGCCCGCGATCGGGCCCTTGTCGTCGATCGGATTGCCGAGCGCATCGACGACCCGACCGAGCAGGCCCTTGCCGACCGGCACGTCCACGATGGCGCCAGTCCGCTTGACGGTCTGGCCCTCGATGATTTCGCGGTCCTCGCCGAAGATCACGATACCGACATTGTCGGTCTCGAGATTCAGTGCCATGCCGCGAACGCCGTTCTCGAATTCGACCATCTCGCCGGCCTGAACGTTGTCGAGGCCGTAGGCACGCGCGATGCCGTCGCCCACCGACAACACCTGACCGACTTCCGAGACTTCCGCCTCCTGGCCGAAATTCTTGATCTGCTCCTTGAGGATCGCGGAGATTTCTGCGGCCCGGATATCCATCAACCGACCTCTTTCATCGCGTGCTTGAGTCCATTGAGCTTCGTGCGCAGCGAACTGTCGACCATCCGGCTGCCAATCTTCACCACCAGCCCGCCGATAATCGATGGATCGACTTTCATGTCGACCCGGACATCCTTCCCGGTCACCGCATTGAGGGTGTTCCGGATCTCGTCCCGATGCGCATCGGAAAGCGGCTCGGCAACAGTGACGTGCGCGGTCACTTCGCCCTTGTGACGGGCGACCAGCGCCCGATAAGCTTTGATAATGTCGCGAATCGCAAACAGCCTGCGGTTGGATGTCACAACCTTGAGAAATTGCGCCGCGAGTCCCCCGATTCCAGCCTTGTCGATGACGGCAGCAAGCGCCTTCGACTGCGCCTCCGCGGTAAATACCGGACTGCGGACGAGCCGCGTCAAGTCCGCGCTGTCGTCGAGAAGGGCATCGAACTTCTGCAGGTCAGCAGACACGGAATCGATGGCACCAGCGTCGAGCGCCAACTCGAATACGGCCGTGGCGTAACGGCCCGCCATTCCAGAATCGATCGGGTATTCCCCTGCCACGGTTCAGGCTCACCAAAGGAGTTGTTTCCGCAGGCACAGCGCCCTCAGAATGAGGCGCAAGCCCTTGAAATGTGTGAGGACTTGGATTTTTCAGGAACGCCGTCGTCGGCGTAGCCCAGTAAAATCGCGGGTTTGCTAACACAGCAGGAATTGCGGCGCAATATGGCAGCCGCCAAGTAGCTGCAAGGTTTGCTTTAATCCGCCCTTTCCGGTGCATGGGGAACGGCGATCACGCCGACACAAATTCCTCCTACCGCGTAGGGCAGCTTTGCTCTCGCCCCACTTTATACCGTAGTTTACATCCGACGTTCGCCGGGCAAGGCTTGGTGGTGTCGGATCGTATCGAGAAATTCTTCGCCGTAGAGCTTGAGCTTCACTTCGCCGATGCCGTGTATAGCTCCCATTTCCGTGAGCGTTGTGGGTTTGTGTCGCGCCATGTCCAGGAGGCTGCGGTCCGGCAGAATCACGTAGGCCGGGACAGCCTGTGCCTTGGCGAGCGCGGAGCGGCGGGCGCGCAGCGCCTCGAACAGCGCATGGTCCGTGCTACCGTCTCCGAGCGTGGCCGCCGCAACGGCCTTTCGCGCGGCCTTTTTGCCGGGCGCTGTGACAGGCTCTCGGCGCAATTCGATCCGCGCTTGGCCCTTGAGGACGGCCCAGCCGGCGGGTGGAACGGTCCAGCGACCATAGCCGGTAATGTCGAGCGACAGAATCCCGGCGGCGTAAAGCTGGCGGAAGATCGAGCGCCATTCGTTGCGACTGTGCTCCTTGCCAACCCCGAAGGTCGGCAGCGCGTTATGGCGGAAGTTCTTGATCGCTTCGGTTTCCTCGCCGAGCAGCAGGTTGATGAGGTGCTCGGTGCCGAAGCGTTCGCCTGTGCGCACAATGGCCGACATTGCCTTTTGCGCCGCGATCGTGCCGTCGATCATCGCCACGCCGCCAGCGCAGATGTCGCAATTGCCGCAGGCCGACGCGGCGGTCTCACCGAAGTAGCCGAGCAGGGTCTGACGCCGGCAGCGCGGGGATTCGCACAGCGCTACCAGCGCATTCAGACGCAGCCGGTCGACCCGCTTCTGATCGTCCGAAGCACTGCTCTCCTCAATCTGGCGGCGGCGCAGCCCAATGTCACCGGTGCTGTAAAGCGTGAGCGTATCGGCTGGCAGTCCGTCGCGACCAGCACGGCCGATCTCCTGGTAGTAGCTCTCGATGTTGCTTGGCATGTTGGCGTGGCAGACAAACCTCACGTCCGGCTTGTCGATGCCCATGCCGAACGCGATGGTTGCCACCATCACGACACCGTCCTCCTGAAGGAAGATGTCCTGATTGCGTGAACGGTCGGTGGGCTCCATGCCAGCATGATAGGACAGCGCCTTGATGCCTTCCTGGCGCAGAAATGCGGCAACGTCCTCAGCGCCACGCCGCGACGCGCAATAGACGATGCCGCTGTCACGACGATGCTCGGAAACCAATCTGAGGAGTTGCCCTCGCCCACCCGTGCGCGCGCTCATGGCGAGGCGCAGATTGGGCCGATCGAAGCCATGCACGAATACCTGGGGCGGTTGGCGGAACAGCCGCGAAAGAATGTCGGCCCGGGTCGCGGCATCGGCCGTCGCCGTAAATGCAATGGTTTGCAGCGCCCCGAGTTCGCTCTGGAGAGTCGACAGGTTCATATAGTCGGGGCGGAAATCGTGGCCCCATTGCGAAATGCAGTGGGCCTCGTCAACTGCCAGCAGTCCGACCTTGGCGCGCTTGAGGAGCGCAAGGGTCTCGGGCTTTGCAAGCCGCTCGGGGGCCACATAAGCGAGACGCAACGTGCCGCGTGCGATCTCCTCCAGGATCGTGCGGTTCTCGTCAAAATTGTTCGTCGAGTTGAGGCTTGCGGCGGCAACGCCGTAGCTCCGAAGCTGAGCAACCTGGTTACGCATCAGCGCGATCAGCGGCGACACCACGACGGTCAGTCCGTCGCGCATCAGCGCCGGCAGCTGATAGCACAGCGACTTGCCGCTTCCGGTCGGCATGACGGCAAGCACGTCGCGACCGCCGAGAATGGTTTCGATGATCTCTGCCTGACCGGCGCGGAACTCGGTAAAGCCGAACACGCTGCGCAACAGGTTTTTCGCGGCGGCAAGGTCGGGCATGTGATCGTTCTTCGGTGGGCTTCAGCGCTTTTCCGGTCGATTCAGGCCGTCATGTTCTAACGCGACCCCGATCAGACCGCCAGGACGCTCATCCAGCCAGAAAAAATCGCATGGCCGGTGCTCAGGGCATTGCAACGAAGGTCCGCCGGAGGTGAACCCAATTGCTTGTAAAAGCGACCAAAGTGAGCCGACTGCGGCGATAACCGTGACAGCGGTTTATCGCTTCGCACTGAGAAGCGTAGGTTACGGAGGAACGAATGGCTTTCGACGTCCAGCCGATCACCGGCACATTGGCTCGCGTCGCGGCGCGTTTGTGCAACTTCCCGACCGGACATGCCGACCTTCTCCCGGCACATGTCGACTGGCTCGACTCGACGGTGGCGCCGATAGTGCGCGACCTGGCGACGCCGTGGGTCGATATCATCGGCTATGCGAGCCATCTCGGCGGCGCGACATTCAACCAAAAGCTATCCTTTGCACGTTGCGAAGCTGTCCGGCGCCGCGTGGAGACATATAGCCCCAAAGTACTGTTTCCGATCGAGTGGGGGAAAGGCGAGAGCGAAAGCACGGGCGGCGTCAATGACAACTCGGGCTATTGGCGCGCCGTCGAGGTCTTTGTGTATGGCTTTAAGCCCGCGCCAAAGCCGAAACCGCCCACGCCGGCTTATGACCGTAAAGTCCGCTTGCATTTCCGCTCGACCGCGATGCCGGTGGTTCCGGAATTCACGGCTCTTGCGAATGCCCAGCAGGTTTACGATGGATGCAACGTCCTGCTGGAATTTGCTTCAGGGGTCAGCATGGGAGTCACCGGGGACGACCTCTTGATGCTCGACGCCTCCGACGGCACCTGCCAATGGAACGACGCATCGGATCAGCAGAAGCTGCTCGAAAAACTCGGCGGCCGGCAGGGCGTCGGCCCGAACGATGTCGTCGTTTACTATGCCAATCAAATCAAGGAAAAGAGCGGAAACCAGTTGAACGGCTGCGCGGGCCACCGGCCCAATATGGCGGCCGTCGTGGTGGCGGCGGGAGGGTCACCCTGGACCTTGGCGCATGAGCTTGGCCACGTCCTGCTCGGCCCGGATTTCAGGCCAGTGCACAGCGCCGACACGATCAACGTCATGTTTGCGCCGACGACCGGCATCACGGCGCCGATTCCTGCCTTCACGCCCGAGCAGGTTAACCGGCTCCGCGCGAGCCCGTTCTGCCTGCCGATTTAGGGTGCGTTCCGATAAGATCGAATCACCTCTTCGACGTCATGGCCGCGCTTGTCGACGCTTGTCGCGGGCATCCAACGTCTTCCTGGCGGGCCTTCAGTGAGAAAGACGTGAATGACCGGCACAAGCCCGGTCATGACTCGCCACCAGTCGTTCCATATGTCGGAATACGCTGAAAATCGGGTCCAGCCCGCGGGCGATCGGCGCAGAACCGCCTGAATCCCTCTGCGCGCAGCGTACAGGCCGGGCAGGCACCGCAGCCATGGCCCCAGTCATGCAACGCGCCACGCTCTCCCGTATAACAAGTGTGAGTCTCCGCAATGATGAGATCGACCAGGCGATCGCCTCCTAAGTCACGTGCGAGTCGCCAGGTCGCGGCCTTATCGATCCACATCAACGGCGTGTGCAATACGAAGCGCTTCTCCATCCCGAGATTCAGAGCGACCTGGAGCGCCTTGATTGTATCATCGCGACAGTCCGGGTACCCGGAATAATCCGTCTCGCACATCCCTCCAACGAGATGGCGCAGCCCTCGACGGTAGGCCAGGGCCGCAGCGAAAGTCAGGAACAACAAGTTGCGGCCCGGAACAAACGTGTTTGGCAGGCCATTTTTGCCGATTTCAATCGCGACCTCGCGCGTCAGCGCGGTGTTGGAAATCTCTCCAAGGGACGCAAGATCGATCGTGTGCTCACAGCCCAGACGCTTGCCCCAAAGGCTGTTGAGTTCCACGAGACCGGACCGAATTCGATCGCGGCAGGTAAGTTCGATCCGGTGCCGCTGGCCATAGTCAAACCCGACGGTTTCGACCCGTTCGAAGCGGTCAAGCGCCCATGCGAGGCATGTTGTCGAATCTTGCCCGCCGGAGAACAAGACGAGCGTTCCCTCAGAGATGCCCATCTTTCACCTATGCTGATCGCCGAAATAGCTGCAGGCTTCCCCTGCGCTGTCGCGATAGACCGTCACGCGCGCTATGCCCCCGCAGGCTCCTGCAACCTTGCGCCAGATCCAGACCGAAATGTTCTCCATCGTTGCCGGGCCGAGATCGGGCACATCATTGAGAAAACGATGATCCAAACTGAGCCGGGTGTCCTCGAGTGCTCGTTCCAAGAGGCCAAGATCGAGGACCATGCCGGTATCAGGATTGGCCTCGCCGCGGACAACCACCTCCGCACGGTATGAATGCCCGTGTATGCGGCGACTTGCCTCGCCATCGACGACGCGATCGAGTGTGTGGGCAGATTCGAACCGGAATTGCTTGCTGAGTTCGAACATCATGGAATCCCGACGAACTTATGCATCTGCACGCTGAGCCGCCAGGGTGGATGCGAGAGGCAGTATGCAATGGCGGCTCTTGTATTCGCCGTGCGATCGGGGCCGTCCATGGGTTGCAGCCAGAAGTGATCGAATCGGAGCGAGAGCAGTTCGGCGGGGTCAATCCCGTCCTGCGGATAGACGAGCTTTAGCTCCTGACCGTGCCGAATTCGCAGCGTTGCCCCAGCTTTCGGGCTGACGCACATCCAATCGATTCCATCGACCGCTTCCTGCGTTCCGTTGGTCTCGACGGCGATTTCAAACCCAAGCTTATGGACCTCATCGGTTAGAGCCGGATCGAGTTGCAACAGCGGCTCCCCGCCGGTGAAGACGACGAACCGCCGCATGACGGGGCCCACCCAGGCCTGCTCGATTGCAAGCGCCAGCGCCTCGGCTGTCTCGAAGCGACCGCCTCCCGATCCATCGGTGCCGACGAAGTCGGTGTCACAGAAGCGGCACAGCGCGCCGGCGCGATCCTGCTCGCGGCCGGACCAGAGATTACAGCCGCTGAATCGACAAAACACGGCGGCGCGACCGGCCTGAGCGCCTTCGCCTTGCAGCGTTTTGAAAATCTCCTTGACACTGTAGACCATGGCCCTGCTCTCAAGGGAGCAACCATCTTGGGCGTCGCGTTAGCACAGTTTGGCCAGCTCGGCGAAGCCCCGCCGATCGGACGCAGAGTGAGGTCACGCCTGACTAACATTTCGGGCAGTTTCCGGTTCTCGCATTCGCGCCTTCTCTCAGCTTTGAGCGCCGCCTCACAAAAAGCTCATCGGATCGACATCCACCTCCACCCTCACCCCGGTATCCGCTTTCGGCGCACACGCGAGCCAGCGGCGCAGATAGCCAGATAGATCAAAGCTGCGCGCCGCCTTGGCCAGCAGCCGGAACCGGTGCCGCCCGCGTATCACGGCGATCGGGGCTTCAGCCGGGCCGAGCACCCGCACGGCCTCCTCGGGAGGGGCTGCGCGGGCAACGCGGCGGGCGAAGCCTTCCGTCGATGGCCGATCGGGCCCGGAAATGATCAGGCTCGCGAGCCGGCCAAAGGGCGGATAATGGGTGCGCTCTCGCGCCTCGATCTCGGTCGCGTAGAAGGCCTCGCGGTCGCCGGCAATGATCGCTCGCATCACCGGGTGGTTGGGCTGATGGGTCTGGAGATAACCTTGGCCACGGCCGATTTCGCGGCCGGCGCGGCCCGCAACCTGATGCAACAACTGGAATGTCCGCTCAGCGGCCCGGGGGTCGCCATTGCTCAGGCCGAGATCGGCATCCACGATGCCGACCAGATTGAGCCGCGGGAAATGATGCCCCTTCGCCACGAGCTGGGTGCCGATGATGAGGTCCACGCGGCCTTCGGCGATTTCCTTCAGCTCCTCGCGCATACGCTCCGCCGTGGCCACCACGTCGCTCGACAGCACCATGATTCGCGCGTGGGGGAACAGCGCCGCGGCTTCCTCTTCGAGGCGCTCGACGCCCGGTCCACACGCCACGAAGCTGTCGCCGGCCTGGCATTTCAGACACGACGGCGGCCGCGGCATGGAGAAGCCGCAGTGATGGCACACGAGCTGGCGGCGGAACCGGTGATCAACCAGCCAGGCATCGCAATGGGGGCAGGAAAATCGGAAGCCGCAGGAACGGCACAGTGTTAGCGGCGCGTAGCCGCGGCGGTTGAGGAATAGCAGCGCCTGCTCCTTGCGCTCCAGCACGAGCTTCACCGCTTCGGCGAGGCGCGGCGCCACGAAGCGCCCGCGCGGCGGGCCTTCTTGCGTGAGGTCGATCGCCTCGATGGCGGGCAGGTGTGCGCCACCGAACCGCTCCGGCAGATGCAGCCGCCGATAGCGGCCGCGCCGCGCATTGACCTCCGTCTCGACCGAAGGCGTCGCGGACGCAAGCACCACCGGGATTTTCGCAATATGAGCGCGCACCACCGCCATGTCGCGGGCGTTGTAGTGCACGCCATCCTCTTGCTTGTATGCGCCATCGTGCTCTTCGTCCACGACGACAAGACCCAAATCCGCATATGGTAGAAACAACGCCGACCTCGCACCCGCAACCACGCTGACTTCGCCTGCTGCGACCGCATGCCATGTGCGAGAGCGGCGTCGGGGGCTCAGCTCGGAGTGCCACTCCGCCGGCTGCACGCCGAAGCGCGCCGCGAAGCGCTCGAGGAATTGGCCCGTGAGCGCGATCTCCGGCATCAGGATCAGGCTCTGCCGGCCGCGTGCCACGGCTTCGGCCACGGCCTCGAAATAGACTTCGGTTTTGCCCGAACCCGTGACGCCGTCGAGCAACGTCACGGAAAAGCCGCCGCGCGTCGCCTCGCGCAGCGCCGCGCCTGCCTCGGCCTGAGCGCAGGTGAATTCCGGCACCGCGTAGGCGGGATCTGGAGCCGCCGCGACCGGTGCTGCCGGCAGTTCGAGGACTTCGAGTGTACCCTCGTCGATCAAGCCGTCGATCACGCCGACCGACACGCCTGCCTCCTGGGCGGCTTCGCTCTTGCCGCGGGCGAGGCCGTCAGTGAGCAAGCGCAACACGCGGCTCCGCGCCGGCGTCATGCGTTCCGGCGGCGGGCCCGCAAGACGAACGCCGACCCGCAGGCGCTCCACGCCCAGATGCTCGCCCATCCGCAACGCCATGCGGGCCACCATCCCACGCGGGCTCAGCGTGTAACCCGACACCCATTCGATGAACCTGCGCAACTCGGGCCGCAGCGGTGGGCTGTCGAGCTTAGCCGCCACCTCCCTGAGGCGGTTATCAAGCCCCGGATTGGGTGCAGGGTTGTCCGCCCACACGACGCCGATGCATTCGCGTGTGCCCAACGGCACTCGAACGAGGTCCCCTGGGGCAAGCTCCAGTTGCTCCGGTACACGGTAGGAATAGGCATGATCGAGCGCGACCGGAATCAGCACGTCGACGATGCGTTTCGCCATGGTTTCGGGCCGATTCGGCATGTTAATGAAGCTGACACGAAGGGGGTGCGATAATACGCGGCGTGTCAAGACTCAAAGGATTCTGGCCCTGCCATGAGCAAACCCACGAATCCCACCGTCGACTTGCCCTTCACGGCGCCTGATGTCGCGGCCGAAATCAACTCCTGGCTCTCCCATCTCGGCGCCGAGCGGCGGATGTCGGCGAAAACCGTCGATGCCTATCGCCGTGATGTGCGCCAGTTCCTCGACTTCCTGGCCATGCACTTCGGCAGCCGGGTCACGCTTGCGGCCATGCAGGACATTGCCGCGCAGGATGTTCGCGCCTTTATGGCGCACCGCCGCAACGAGGGTGCTTCCGGCCGATCCCTGATGCGATCGCTGGCGGGCATTCGCTCATTCGCGCGTTTTCTCGAGTGGCAGGGAAACGGCAGGCTCGGTGCGCTGGCGGCCATCCGCGCCCCCAAAACCGCAAAAACCCTGCCCAAGCCGCTAGCGATTGTCCCCGCGAAGCGACTTTCGGATCCAAGCCTGCGTGCCAGCGAAGAGCGCGCCCCGTGGGTGCTGGCGCGGGATGCGGCTGTCTTGGCGCTGCTCTATGGATCGGGGCTGCGTATCTCGGAAGCGCTCAGCCTCAAGGTCAAGGACATTCCGGCGCCAGGCCGCGGCGACACGATCGTCGTCACTGGCAAGGGCAACAAGACCCGCATGGTTCCTGTGCTCCTGCCGGTCCTGCAACTCGTCGCCGATTATTTCGCCATCTGCCCGTACGAACGCGCGTCGGATGCGCCGGCTTTCGTGGGCGCGAAAGGTGGGCCGTTGTCGCCGCGCATCATCCAGCTCGCAATGGCGGGTTTGCGCAATGCCCTCAACTTGCCGGAAACCGCAACGCCCCATGCGCTCCGCCATTCGTTTGCGAGTCATTTGCTGGCGCGCGGCGGCGATTTGCGCTCGATCCAGGAGTTACTCGGTCACGCTTCATTGTCGACCACGCAGGTCTATACCGCGGTCGATGCCGACCGGCTCATGCAGGTCTATCGCAGCGCCCACCCCCGTGCAGCGACCTGATGGCGGACAAAGCACTCGTGCTGGCGCTTTCTTGCACTGGTCGCAATGTTTACCAGATGTTCTTTGCACGCTAGTTTCTTTGCATGCTATTTTTGTCGCGTCGGAGGGGTGAACCATGCCTGAAGCGCACGAACAGCTTGAACATGCCGAGCACGTAGAGCATGCCGCAGGAGCCAACAAGAAGATCGCACTGCTGATCGCGGTTTTTGCGTTGTTTCTTGCGTTTTCCGAAACGCTTGGCAAGAGCGCCAACACGGAAGCGATCACGCTGAATATTAAAGCGTCGGATACTTGGAATTTCTTTCAGGCTAAGACGATCCGCAGGACCGTCGTGCAGGCAGCCGCCGACGAGATGAAAGTCGGAGTCCTGAACGCAGAGGACAGTCCCACCAAAGTTGCCATGACCAAGCAGATCGACGAGTGGCAGAAGACGGCCGCCCGTTACCGCTCGGAACCCGAGACCCAGGAAGGGTCTGAGGAATTGATGAAGCGCGCCCAGGCGGCCGAGCACGAACGCGATACTGCACTCGCGCGCTACCACAACTACGAAATTGCGTCGGCCGCCTTTCAGATCGGGATCGTGCTCTGCTCCGCCGCCGTCATCACCGGCATGCTGTTGCTCGCCTGGCTCGCGGGCGGCGTTGCGATTTTGGGGATCGCGTTTACGGCGCTTGGATTATTTGCGCCCCACGCGGTTCATCTTGGCTAACTGATGGCGCCGAGCATCAGCAGCAGGGAGCGGCCGGGCTAAGCCGGACCACGGCCCAGAACACGTGAGTTGTCTCAGTGTGTCTGGTGTGCGCCTCCGCCGGTCGCGATCACATGTGAATGGCGCGCTTGTCCACCGCCAGCGCGGCTTCCTTGACGGCTTCGGGGAGAGTCGGGTGGGCGTGGCAGGTGCGGGCAATGTCCTCCGCCGCAGCGCCGAGTTCCATCGCGATCGCGGCTTCCGCGATCATGTTGCCGGCGTCCGACCCAACAATGTGGACGCCATGCACCCGATCGGTTTTGGCGTCGGCGAGAATTTTCACAAATCCATCGGTCTGCTGATTGGCCTTGGCGCGCCCGTTGGCCGTGAACGGGAATTTGCCGACGTTGTACGCGACATTAGCGGCTTTGAGCTCCTCCTCGGTCTTGCCCACGCAGGCCACCTCGGGTGAGGTGTAGATGACGTTTGGAATGACGTCATAGTTCACGTGGCCGGCCTTGCCGGCGATGATTTCCGCTACCGCAATGCCTTCGTCCTCGGCTTTGTGTGCCAGCATCGGCCCCGCGATCACGTCGCCGATAGCATAGATACCCGGCACCGAGGTGCGATAATGCGCATCGACCGGAATGCGGCCCACCTTGTCGAGCTTGAGCGCGATCGCCTCAAGGCCGAGCCCTTGCGTATAGGGGACCCGGCCGATGGCGACGAGCGCCACGTCGGCTTCGATCTCGCTGGCGGCGCCGCCAGCCACTGGTTCGACGGTCGCTTTCAATGCCGGGCTACCCGCGTCGATGGCAGTCACCTTCGAAGCCAGCTTGAAGCCGATGCCTTGCTTTTCCAGAATGCGCTGGAATTGCCGCGCAACCTCAGCATCAATGCCGGGCAAAATGCGGTCGAGAAACTCGACCACCGTGACCTGGGCGCCGAGACGTCGCCACACCGAGCCGAGCTCAAGCCCAATCACACCGGCGCCGACAACCAGCAAGTGTCTTGGCACCTTTTCCAGCGACAGTGCACCGGTCGATGAAACGATCCGCTTCTCGTCGATTGCGATGCCCTTGAGCTGCGCCACGTCGGATCCAGTGGCAATTACGATCGCCTTGGCCTCCAAGGTGTTCGCCGGCCCGCGTGCCGCCTTCACCTCGACCTTGCCGGGTGCCACGATGCGGCCAACGCCGTTATGGGCCTCGATCTTGTTCTTGCGGAACAGGAATGCGACGCCTTTCACATTCCCGTCGACAGCTTCGTCCTTGAACCGGAGCATGGCAGGAAGGTCGAGCGCAGGCGTTCCGATTTTGATGCCCATCTTGCCGAATGCATGTCCGGCCTCCTCGAACCGCTCGGAGGTATGCAGCATCGCTTTGGACGGAATGCACCCGATATTCAGGCAAGTCCCGCCGAAGGACTTTTCCTTTTCGACGATCGCAACCTTCATGCCGAGTTGCGCCGCGCGAATGGCACAGACGTAGCCGCCGGGGCCGGTGCCGATGACGATGAGGTCGTAGGAAGGCATGATCAGGTTCGTTTTAACCGTTGGAGGTCGGTCCGAATCATATTGATCCGTTTGTTTTGGCGTTTGACTTGCTCGGACCGATCATTGGTTAGCCCAGAGAGCGCGCGAGAACTTTATTTCATCATTCGGCCGGAGGCGCTGGGTCTGCTCGCAAGCAGTAGAAAATCCCTTGGGCCACTAAGTTGAACCGGCGTGAGCCAGCAATGCCGCCTGCTCTTCCGCAAGTTCGCGAAGACGGTCGCAACCGAAATCAACTTCCTCATCGTCCTCGCTACCCCAGTAGATCGAATGACCATACGCCGCGATGCGAACATTCTTGAAATTGTCCGGATTGCGGATGTGCTCGAATATCTTGCCGTCTGCAATGATTCCGCGCAGGTCAACGATCCCCTCGTAGCCGTCATTCCAAATCAGCTTCAGGACCCCCTGCACCACCGGCTCTGCAGCTGTGATTCTCAGGATATCGTTCATCGTATCTTCTCCGGCTTTTGCTTCGCGAGGACTCTGTCCCACTCGCGCATCAACGCCTCACGTCTCGTTTCAGCCCAAGATACCACGGCGGCCAGTTTCGCAGGGGGCAGACGGCCTCTCAAGACACGTAGCGAGCCGATTTCGATTTGCGCACGATATTCCGCAAATACCGCATGAAAATGCGGCGGCGGATGCTCCTGGGCAAAAAGCTGAATCTTCACGCCCTCGACGATCGCAACGGTCGGCATGCCTCATCACAAATCCAGCACCAGCCGCGCCGGGTCCTCAAGGCATTCCTTGACCCGCACCAGGAACGTCACGGCCTCGCGTCCGTCGACGATCCGGTGGTCGTACGACAGCGCAAGATACATCATCGGCCGCACCTCGACCTTGCCAGCCACGACCACAGGCCGGTCCTGGATTTTATGCATGCCGAGGATGCCCGATTGCGGCGCGTTGAGGATCGGGGTCGACATCAGCGAGCCGTAGATGCCGCCGTTGGTGATCGTAAAGGTGCCGCCCTGCATCTCCTCGATCTTGAGCTGGCCCTCGCGCGCACGCCGCCCGTACTGGGCGATCTCCTTCTCGATCTCGCCGAGCGACTTTGCGTCGCAATCGCGGACCACCGGCACCACCAGCCCTTTCTCTGTCCCGACCGCGATGCCGATGTGGTAGTAGTTCTTGTAGATGATATCGGCGCCGTCGATCTCGGCATTGACGGCTGGGATGTCCCTGAGCGCCTGCACGCAGGCGAGCACGAACAGCCCCATGAAGCCGAGCTTCACGCCGTGCTTCTTCTCAAACAGATCTCTGTATTGACTGCGCAACGCCATAACGGCGCTCATGTCCACCTCATTGAAGGTGGTCAGCATGGCGGCGGTGTTTTGGGCGTCCTTGAGGCGGCGGGCGATCGTCTGCCGCAGCTTGGTCATGCGCACGCGTTCTTCACGGGCGGCATCATCGGCGGGCGACGGCGCGCGCACCTGAACGGCAGCGGCCGGCTGGGCAATCACAGTGGGTGCTGCTGCCGCGCGCTCGATCGCGGCCAGCATGTCCCCTTTGGTGACACGGCCATCGGGGCCGGTCCCCGGCACCGATGACGGAGCTATGCCGGATTCGGCGCTGAGGCGGCGCACCGAGGGAGCGAGCGGCGTGTCGGCGGTAGCAGGGGCCGCTTTCGACGCCTGGGGCGCCGGGGCGGAGACGGCCTTCGGGGGAGGCGCGGCCTTTGCGGGCTCGGCGGATTTGGCAGCAGCCACTCGCGCGCTGGCCCCAGGCTCGATTTGTCCCAGCAGCGCGCCAACCGCAACAGTCTCTCCGTCCTTGGCGGCGACCTCGGATAAGACTCCGGCCGCCGGCGCCGGCACCTCGATCGTCACCTTGTCGGTCTCAAGCTCGACCAGCGGTTCATCTGCCGCCACCACGTCGCCGCGCTGTTTGAACCACTTTCCAATCGTGGCTTCCGTTACGGACTCGCCAAGCGTGGGTACCCGAATATCGGTCATGAGGCTGGTTCCTGGTCGAAGCGATTTCCGGAGGGAGAGGAGTGGCAGTCGCTCTCTTCGCGCGAACCCGGAAGCGGCCGCGAGGTAAGGTCGACGAAGGCAGGTTCACTCCTGTTGCAGCGCGTCGTCGAGAAACATCTTGAGCTGCGCAAGATGTTTGGACATGAGACCTGTCGCAGTGGCAGCGGCGGCAGGCCGCCCGACGTAACGCGGCCGCCGGGAGGCACCGCCCGTCTGGTTGAGAACCCACGTCACGTAAGGCTCGATGAATTGCCATGCTCCCATGTTGCGGGGCTCCTCCTGGCACCAGACGATCTCGGCCTGCTTGAATCGGCCGAGTTCCTGCACCAGGGCCTTCATGGGGAATGGATAGAGCTGCTCGATGCGCAGCAGGTAAATGTCGTCGATGCCGCGCTTCTCGCGCTCCTCGTACAGGTCGAAATAGACCTTGCCGCTGCACAGGATGACGCGTCGGATCTCGTCGTCAGGCACAAGTGCGATTTTTTCGCCCTTGCGAAACTGGGCATCGTCCCACAACAGCCGATGGAACGCACTACCCGGTTCCATGTCGTCGAGCCGCGAGACCGCTCGCTTGTGACGGAGCAGGCTCTTCGGTGTCATCAGGATCAGCGGCTTTCGGAACTCGCGTTTGAGCTGGCGACGCAGGATGTGAAAATAATTCGCCGGCGTGGTGCAGTTGGCGACCTGCATGTTGTCCTCGGCGCACATCTGCAGATAACGCTCAAGCCGCGCCGATGAGTGTTCCGGTCCCTGGCCCTCGTAGCCGTGCGGCAACAGACACACGAGGCCCGACATGCGCAGCCATTTGCGCTCGCCCGACGAGATGAATTGATCGAATATCACCTGCGCGCCATTCGCGAAATCTCCGAACTGCGCTTCCCATAGGGTGAGCGCATTTGGCTC
>Ga0070734_10001163_pt1 | contig 41198 bp, 28 predicted proteins | sample Coa_R1_8_FD_66444 | JGI IMG/M metagenome (GOLD analysis project Ga0070734, IMG submission 66444) | Surface soil microbial communities from Centralia Pennsylvania, which are recovering from an underground coalmine fire - Coalmine... | ecosystem: Environmental > Terrestrial > Soil > Unclassified ...
TCCGCTTCGCGGACGTTCGTAGAACGGCGCGCGGATGTGTCCCACGCGGTTCTACGAACCGCCGCTAAACGAATACGGACACACTCGACCGGAGCGCGTATAGGAAGGGCTTTCCAATGGGGATGGTCCCCGTGTCCATCAGGGGACCATCCCCGTGCGTGTTCTACGAATGCGATCGGCCCGGTTGTCCCCAATTGGCCGCGTTGAATCGCTCGGAGCCTCCCTTGGGAATCGTCAAGGTCTTCCACTTCTCCCCAGCGAGGACCCTGGCAACTTGCACGATTTGGCCGATGTGATAGCAAGTGTGGCCCAACGAACGCTCAATGGCCAACGGCACAGAATGCGGCTCGCCACGGATCGTAATCGAACGTCCCAGGTCTTCCAGCCTCAAGCTCTTGAGCGTCTGAAACAAACACGCCCAACCGCGTTCCCACAATTCCAGGATTTCCGCCCGGCTGCCAAAGGAGTCCACGAACTCTGCGTCTCGATTGCGCCACGATTTCTCGCCGTCCGTCGTCAGGAAGTCAGTCCAGCGCGACAGCAGATTTCCAGCGATGTGCTTCATGATGATCGCAAGGGAGTTCGTGTTTGCATCGAGAGCGGTGTGGAGTTTGTCGTCCGGCACTTGCTCGATGGCTCGATCCGCCAGGCGCTTGTTGGCCTCGAAAGCGTTGATGATGGCGGACATGAATTCGGCGGGAATATCCATGCGCTGTCCCCTTATCTCCCACGCATGCCGGAGCCATCCATCTTACAGGAATGGGTTCAGGCCGGCAGCCTTGCACTCGGCAGCGAAATCGGGCATTCATTTATGCTTTAACCGGCAGTATGGAGGAAGCAAGGGGTGTTGCGAGGAGATGAGCGCGCCCTCCGTCGCCATGACTTTTCCGAGCCGGGTCCGGAGTGTGCGCGGAAGTTAAGTGGGAAGTCGCCGAGGAAACGGGAACTGGATCGGTCGCTGCTTAGAGAGGATAGGCTTCATGCGCTCCTCCTGGAAAATGGCCCTCGCCTGGGACATGGTATTTTCGGCCTCAGCGCAAACCTGCACGCTGCGACGAGCATGGTTGCATGCAATGGCCAAGGCGTTGCGGGGAAGCACGCGCCGGCACAAGACACCGGGCTCGCCTGGGTTTCAGCCATGCGTGGAGGGTCTGGAAAGCCGTACCACGCCTACGGTCCTTGATCTCACGCCGGTGGCCGACAATACCCTTTACCAGGTTTCCGTAGCGGATCCATCGCAGCAATTGAGCAATGGGACCGGACAGCATTTCTACGTCGGCGAGACAGGCCAGAGTTCCATTCGGCGCGGCGCGATCAAATTTGACCTATCCACGGTGCCCGCCGGATCAACGATCAACAGTGTGACCCTGGCGCTGCACATGTCCAGGACGAGGAACGGAGCACAAAATGTCGCGTTGCACCGGGTCCTCATGGATTGGGGCGAGGGTACTTCCAACGCTGCGCTGGCAGGCCGGGGAGGAGAAGGGGGCGGGATCCAGGCGATGCCCGGTGACCTCACCTGGTTTTATTCATCCTTTAGTACGCAGAAATGGACGGCGCCGGGAGGTGACTTTGTCCCGGCAGCCAGCGCTTCGACCTCCGTCAACGATGTGGGCACCTATCAATGGACAGGATCGGGTTTGGCCACCGATGTGCAGCAGTGGCTGAGCAATCCGGCCACGAATTTCGGCTGGATTGTAATCGGTAATGAGTCCAGCGGCGGTACGTCGAAGGAGTTCGATACCAAGGAAAACACAACCGCATCGGCACGGCCAGCACTCGCGGTTGATTTCACGTCTCCTTCACCACCCCCCGACTTGACCATCGTCATGAGACACACGGGAACCTTCCGCCAAGGCGACCCCGCCGATGCCTACACGGCGACCGTGAACAATATTGGCTCGAGCCCGACGACAGGCACAGTAACCGTGACCGATCCACTTCCCACAGGTTTGACACCCACCGCAGCGGATAACGGGGTCCAAAATGGTTGGAACGTCTCCACCAACGGCCAGACGATTACGGCTACACGGAGCGATGCACTCGGCTCTGGTAGCAGCTACCCTGCCCTCACGCTGACCGTAAGCGTCGCCAGCAATGCCCCCGCTGGCATCACTAACATGGCCACTGTCGCCGGTGGGGGCGAAGTCAACACCGCCAACGACTCGGCAAGCGATCCGACCACCATCACCCCGGCCACCTTGGGAGTCATCAGCGGCACGGTCTTTCACGATTTCAATACGGATAGTGTTCAGCAGCCGGGCGAGCCAGGTCTTGCCGGACAGACGGTCTTCATCGATCTGAACGGCTCCGGTGTTTTGCAGCCGGGCGACCCGACCACACTTACGGATGCCAACGGCAACTATCAGTTGGGAGTCCAGAGTGCCGGCACGTACACCGTTCACCAACTGCTGTTGGGCGGAGTCTTGCTGAGCGTGCCGGCCAGCGGCAGCTACCAGGTGGCCGTGACCAGCGGGGCGAGCGTCACGGGCCAGAATTTCGGCGATGTCGTGACCAGCATTGCTGTGCCCTTGACTCTATCCCCGAGCGATCCCTTCCCGGCACAAGGGAATGCTAACGCCGACTACGTCGAGGCCATCTATCGGGCCGTGCTGCACCGCGATGCCGACCTGGGTGGACTCGTCAACTGGACCAGTCGACTCAATGCGGGAACGCTGTCCCGTTTGCAGGTGGTGCAAGGGATCCGCAATTCAACCGAACACTTTACGCAAGAAATCTCCGACTTCTATCTGACGCTCTTGAACCGGCCGGCGGACCCTCCAGGCCTGCAAAACTGGGTACAGCAACTTCAGGCCGGCGTCCGCGAGGAGCAGATCGCCTTTGACTTCCTTGATTCCCCGGAGTACCTGAGCAAGGGGGATAAGCATTTTGTTGACGCGATGTATTTGTCGCTGCTGGGGCGTTCCTTCGACCCGGCGGGCGAGGCCAACTGGCTCAACCAGCTCGGAGATGATCCATCCGGCACTTCCACCCACGCAGCGAGTTTGACCCACGAGCAGGTAATCTCGGCCTTTCTTGATTCCACGGAGTCGCTAACCCGATTGACAGAGGGGTATTACGAAGTCTTTCTTCAGCGGCCCGCGGATACGGCAGGGTTGAATGGCTGGGTAGCAAATCTCCAGAAGGGGGCACCGTTCTTGAGCATCGCCCAGCAGTTCCTTTCTTCCGATGAGTTTTACAATCGGGCAGCACAGCACGGCTAGCGCGGCCCCTGCTGTTGGCCGACGCGCGGCTTGCTGCATTGCGATCACCGCCTTGCCTTCGTTCCCATCATCGGCGATCATATCAGAACGACTTCCGTATCCAAAAACAACGAGAGAGCCGTTCCATGGTTTCCTGCCGGCGGATGAGGATCCTCTTCCATCCAAGCAATTCTTTTCTGGCGTTGTGCCTTTTGGCCGGGCTTGCATTCCAAGTCCTTGGCGAAGATCCGAAGAAGCTGTCCAAGACCCTGCCCTATGATCGGGAATTGGTCGTCCGGTTACTTACGGAGGCAAAGGCAAGCGGAGATGCGCGGCGCGGGGCGGAGGTCTTCCGGGCGCCGCAATTCGCGTGTTTGACCTGTCACAAGGTTGGAACACAAGGAGGAACCGTTGGGCCGGACCTCACGTTGGTTAGCCGTTGCTTGCCGCCGGACCAGATTGTGGAATCGGTCCTGTGGCCCAAGCGGCAGATCAAGGAGGGGTACCTGGCCATTTCTGTGGCGACCAGTGATGGGAAGGTACACATTGGGTACAAGGAACGCGAGAATGACAAGGAGCTCATCCTGAAGGATCCGTCGACGGGAAACCTGGTTCACCTCGCCAAGCCCGAGATCGAGGAGCGAACGGAGGTTGGCACGTTGATGCCGGACGGCTTGGCCGAGGCGATGTCGGTTGAGCAACGCCGCGATGTGATTCGATTTCTCCTCGAACTCGGCGCGGCGGGAAGTGTGACACCCGAACAACTGCTGGCTCACACGAGCGCCCCGGCCACATTTGCCTATGACCGTGCTCCGCTCCAGCCGGATTATTTCCCAAGCTGGCAGCACTATGTCAACCGTGACCGTCTCTACGATTTCTATGCCAAGGAGGCAGAGTATTTTCGCAAACAGCAGGGCCACATGCTTCTCCCCGAATTTCCTGGCCTGGACGGCGGCAAGTATGGCCACTGGGGAAATCAGAATGAATCGACCTGGGTGGACGATCGCTGGAATCAATCGGTAGCGGGCTCCGTCATGTGCGGAGTCTTGCACGCGCCGGGTCTCGTCGTGCCGCGGGGCGTCTGTGTCCGCCTCGGTGACCAGGGCGGGATGGCCGTGTGTTTCAACCCGGATACATTGTGTTACGAAGTGCTTTGGCGCGGCAGCTTTGTCAAATTCTCGTCCGTGCGTCATGGTTTCTTGAACGGCCTGATTCTGGATGGGACCGTCTTGCCACGTCCCGAAGGGAAAAAACCGGACCAGCCGTTCCGATACCATGGCTTCTATCGGCACGGAAAACGCGTGCTCTTTTCCTATCAGATCGGCGACGTGGAAATGCTGGACGCGCCGTGGGCCGAGGGCGGCAAGTTCGTGCGTTTGGTTGGCCCGGCCGGCAGCCATCCGTTGGCATCCTGGACCCGGGGCGGTCCGCCCCAATGGCCACAGGTGCTCGAGACGCAAGGCAGCCGGGGCACGACCGAACCCTATGCCATCGACACAATCACGCCCCCGTTTGAGAACCCGTGGCGGGTACCCCTCTTCTTTGGTGATCTGGACTTTCTTCCGGACGGGACGGCCCTCATCTGCACAATGCAAGGGGACGTGTGGAGAGTGGAAGGGCTCGACGGCGACCTCCGGCATGTTCGGTGGCGGCGGTTTGCTTCGGGCTTGCACCACTGCCTCGGTCTGGTGGTGGCCGACGGCCAGATCTATGTGCTGGGCCGCGACCAGATCACGCGGTTACATGATCTCAACGGTGACGGCGAAGCCGACTGGTACGAGTGTTTCAGCAACGCATTCGTGACGTCGCCGGCTGGTCACGATTTTATCTGCGGGTTGCAACGGGACAACTCGGGCCGATTCTACACGGCGTCCGGCAATCAAGGTGTGGTGCGCATCTCCGCGGATGGCCGGCAGGCCGATGTGCTCGCAACGGGTTTCCGCAATCCGGACGGACTGGGGTTGCTACCCGACGGCTCGGTGACCGTGCCTTGTTCCGAAGGCGAGTGGACACCGGCTTCCATGATCTGTCTCGTTCGGCCAAACAGGAATGCGAAGGAAGTGCCATTTTTCGGCTACCGAGGCCCCAAGAACGGCCAACCGCCGGAGTTACCGCTGGTCTACTTGCCGCGTGGCCTGGACAATTCGAGCGGCGGCCAGGTGTACATCACGAGCAACCAATGGGGACCATTGCAAGGACGGGCCGTGCACCTTTCGTATGGGGCGGCCGCCCATTTTCTGCTCCTTCGGGATGAAGTGGCCGGCCAAGCACAGGGCGCGGTCGTGCCGCTTCCGGGCGAATTCCAGTCCGGCGTACATCGTGGCCGATTCAACCCAAAAGATGGCCAGCTCTATGTCTGCGGCATGGGGGGCTGGGGAATGTACGCGGTGGCCGACGGTTGCTTTCAGCGCGTTCGCTATACCGGCCAACCAGTTCAGCTGCCGTGCGGGTTTCATGTGCACGAGAATGGAGTTCAGATTACCTTCACGCAGCGCGTCGATCGGACCGTGGCCAGCGAAGTCAGGGGACAGTTCGCCCAGGCATGGAACTATCGCTACAGCTCCGCATATGGCTCGCCGGAGTTTTCGCCGCGGCACTTCGGCACGCCGGGACACGATCAACTGGCCATCACCGCGGCTCACGTTTTGCCGGATGGCCGATCCCTCTTCCTGGAGATTCCCGAGCTACAGCCTGTCAACCAATTGCATTTGCACCTGCATGTCCATTCGGGCCGGGCGCAGGATCTGTTCTTGACGGTGCATCGCCTGGACACCCCCTTCACGGATTATCCCGGCTACCACGCTCTGACCAAGCAGATTGCGGCCCATCCGATCCTGACGGACCTGGCCATGGGCACCACCATGGTGCCGAATCTCTGGAGAAGACCGCTGGCGAATGCCAGGTCAATCACGATGGAAGCCGGCCAAAATCTATCGTTCGAGCCCCGGCTATTCAGGGTTCGCGCCGGCGAAACGATCAAGCTGACCTTCTCGAATCCGGATGTGGTGCCACATAACTGGGTGCTCGTCAGGCCCGGTGGCCTCGAACGGATTGGCGATCTGGCCAACAAACTGGTCGCTGATCCCGCAGCCGTGACGCGGCATTATGTCCCGCGGTCTGACGACGTTTTGTGCTACACCGACATCGTGCCGCCGCGTGAGCGCTTCACCATCTATTTCCGCGCACCGTCGCAGCGGGGGCGCTATCCTTACCTCTGTTCCTTCCCCGGCCACTGGATGGTGATGAATGGGCAGATGATCGTTGAGTAAAGGGACCATTTGGTTTAGCGGCGGTTCGCAGAACCGCGCGGGTAATGCGCGGTTCTGCGAACCGCCGCTAAACAGTGAGTAACGACTGATGACGAGATCGTCACTTCTCTGATTCAGGTTGCACTACCGCTGCCAGCAGCACAGGACCGGCCGGACCGGTGGTGTAGATGATTGCGATTCCCTGCTTTACTTGCAGATCTTTGGCGTTGGTGTCGCGTTGCACATGTACGGGTTTGCCGGCGCGCTTTTCCGTGGTTAGCGTCGAGATTTTGCTCGTCCCCGTCAGCTTGAGTGTCAAGGTTTTGCCGAATCGGCCGCTTGACTCGCGCGGTAAAATCGTCAGTGAGTCTTTCTCGGCTTTTTCGATCACGCCCTTGGCGAGCAGAAGTGCGGGCGCAGCGTCCTGGGCTGAGCAGTGACTCGCAATGAAACAAAGGCACAACACGAAGCTCGCAGTTCGAAGTTTCGACATGCCTGACTCCTACGGGAAGCCATGAGCGGCGAATTGGCTGGGCGAATCTACTGGATTATCTGGGTGACAAATGAAGAAGTCAAGAAAACCGCCCTGAAAAATTAGGGCGGATCGCATCAAACTTTGGGCAGCTTCGCACGTCGAAAGGGTAGACAGGCGATTGCCGGATTGGCAACAATATCACGGGAGAGGTGACCGCGATGAACCGACGAACCGCACTGAAACAGATGGCCCTGGGACTGGGAGCAAGCTTGACCCAACTGGCGCACGGGCAACGGCCTGACAAAGGGCTGGCCGGAGAGCGAGCGGTCGTGAACGGGAATAGGGAATTCGCGACCGACCTCTATGGCCAACTGCGCGACAACCGGGGCAACCTCTTCTTTTCGCCGTACAGCATCTCCACCGCCCTCGCCATGACGTATGCCGGTGCGCTCGGCCAGACCGCTGACGAGATGGCCAAGGCGCTGCATTTCACTCTCGATCGATCCCACCTCTCTGCTGCCTTCGCCACCCTCGCTGCCAACACCAAGAGCTTGGGGAAAAAATCGGGCTGTGAATTATTCCTGGGCAATGCACTCTGGGGACAGCACGGGTACCACTTCCTTCCCGATTTTCTCAATCAGGTCAGGAAGAATTTCGACGCCAGCGTGAACGAAGTCGATTTCGTTGGCCACGCGGAAGAAGCCCGTCACACGATCAACACCTGGGTGGAGAAACAGACCAAGGAAAAGATCAAGGATCTCCTGCCGTCGGGGGTCCTGACTCCGGACACGCGCTTGGTGCTCACCAACGCGATCTATTTCAAGAGCACTTGGCAGAGCCCGTTCAACCAGAAGACGACGCGGGAAGAAGCGTTCACGCTTGCCCCCCAGGAGAAAATCCAGGTCCCCATGATGCACCGGTCCGCCGACTTCGGTTACGTCGATGGCGGATCCTTTGACGCCCTGGACCTGCCCTACGCCGGCAAGGAGTTATCCATGACGATTTTCCTGCCCAAGAAAGTGGACGGGCTGGCGGAGTTCGAGAAGACCGTGACCTCAGGCAAGCTGGTGGAGTGGCTCTCGCAGCTGAAATCGAGCAGAGTGGATGTGGCCCTACCGAAGTTTAAGATGATGGTTGCGTGCAATCTGAAACAGGCGCTTTCCCGCATGGGAATGGCCAGCGCATTCGGTCGCGGTGCCGATTTCTCGGGCATGACCGGAAGCCGAGACCTTTTCCTCTCGGAGGTTGTCCACAAGGCCCAGGTCGACGTTCAGGAAGAAGGGACCGAAGCCGCGGCCGCTACGGGAGTGGTGATGGAGCGACTCTCGCTAAGTCCTTCCGTTCGTACTTTCCGAGCAGATCATCCGTTTGTGTTCGTCATTCGTGATCGCCGCCTGAATAGTATTCTGTTCATGGGACGACTCATCGATCCACGCGGTTGATCGGCGGTTGCTCAGCACGCGGATCAGCGGCTTGGCCCATTTGCCGGACGATCGTGGCGGCTCCATAAGGACTTATCTTAACTGCAATTAGGCATACAGCTCATTTCCCGACGCCTGCCGAAAGCAGGCAACGCCAATGGCCAAAACGGCGCTGGACCAAAAAAATCCACGCTCGAGTCGTAGGTTTTCGTCTGCGCGGCAGTAGGTACTGTTAGACACGATCGCCTTGGCTTCGACGACTTTCATTTTCTTCACACGTAAGGAGCTTGATCATGCTGTTCCGTTCCCTGTTCACGCACCCACGCGGAGAGAAGCGGCCAGCGGAATCGCGGCAGAGGTGGCGGAGCGTCGGTTTGCGTCTTGAAGAGTTCGAGCCGCGCCTCACACCAGCCGGCGGCTTCACGATCACTCCGATGTTTGATCCCTCCATCACCGGTGCTGCCAACGCTGCTGCAATCGAGAACACGATCAACGCGGCAATCACTTACTTCCAAAGTACGCTTTCCAATCCGATCAATGTGTCAATCCTCTTTCAAGCCGACCCGACGATCGGCGGCGGCAGTAGCCAGACTTCAATTATGACGGTCCCATACGCGCAATTCCGCGCTGCCCTGGCGAGCGAAACGCAAACGGCCGACACCATGACGGCCCTGGCAAACCTGCCCACGCAAGCGAACAATCCCGTCAATAACGCCCCGAGCCTCGCGCTCTCTTCCGCAAATGTCCGCGCGTTAGGAATCCAAGCACTCTATACCGTCACGTTTTCGGCGGCCGCGACCATGCAATTCAGCTTCAGTGGCGCTACCTCCACGCCGTTCACGTACACGCCGGGCACCACGGCCGCCCAGGACTTGCAGACGAATCTGCAAACCATCGCAGCCCTGGACGCCGCCGATGGCCGCGGCAATGACATGATTACCGTAACTGGCGTTAGCACCGGGTCTTTCTTGGTGGAAATCGACGCGCAGAACGGCAACGTCGGTGGCACATTGTCTGCCTCCGACGCCTCCGTCCAGGTTCAGGTTGCCGCTCCCGCTTCCGTCGACAGCACAATCACCCTGAACCCCACGTACGACCCAGCAACCAACTTTGGCATCGTCGAGCATGAGATGGACGAAGCGCTCGGTTTCAGCTCCGCATTGCCCAATGGCGGCGGCGCGCTCCCCAATACGCCGAACCCGATCGACCTCTATCGCTATACCGCCGGACCCAATGGCGCCCGGATCTGGAGCACGACGGACACGGCGGACAATGCCTACTTCTCTCTGGACGGCAACACGGACTTCGTGCAGTTCAACGAGTCGAACATCAATGGCAATGGGGGCGATTACAGCGACTTTTGGAGTAACAATGGCGGCAGCAACTCGACTCAGTTTACGGTAACGTTTGCGCAAGCGACGACGGTTCAGTTCAGCTTCGGCGGTACGATGGCAGCCACGCCGTTCACGTATAGCACGACGAGCATGGCCCAGGATTTACAGAATAATCTACAAACCATCCCGGCACTGGCCGGTAAAAATGTCGTGGTGGCGGTGACCGGCAATGCTGGCGGTCCCTTCATGGTGCAAATCACCGACCAAAACGGTGGGGCCGTGCCAGGAAATCTGTACGCGGTGGGCCCAAACGTCCAAGTTACCGTGCCCACTCCAGCGCCGCGCGTGCAGGATGCGTCGGGCAATGGCAGTCCGACCATGCTGACCGATGCCGGACAGGTGGAGATTCGGGCCTTGAACGTGATCGGCTATACGCTGGTGAAAACTCTCGCAAGCCCCGCCATTACCAGCCCGAACACGGCGATGTTCACGGCCGGGCAAGTCAATACGTTCCAGGTGACGACCACCGGCTTTCCCACACCCTCAATCACCGTGGCGGCCTTACCCGCCGGCCTGCCGGCTGGGTTGACCTTTGTGGACAATCAGAACGCCACCAGCACGTTGACCATCGGCAACAACGTCGCGCCCGGCACCTATTCCCTGATCCTTACTGCACAGAACCCCTTCGGCACCAATATTACCCCTAGCAACCCGTACGGGACCCCCGCCACCCAAACTTTCACTTTGACGATCAACCAGCCGACTGCGCCGCCCCCGGGCGCTGTAGGCGGCCCGCGCAAAAGCCCCGGGGCCGAAGTGGAGTTAGCACACACGACTTCCACCCTACAACCGCTGTCGTTCCCGATGGCTTCGGCCACCCTCAACTCTGCGGACGACCGGGTACATCCCCTGCAACCGAATCGCGTCAGCGCAGTCTTTACTGCCGACATGGATGGCAGTGTGGGAATCGCCGCCGTTCGGTCGCAAACTCCAGTTGATTCCTTTGGAAACGATCCGTGGGAGAGCTGGTTCAGCATCCGCACGGAGGTTTGCTGATACACCGGAAGGTGGGGCAGCCATTCCGATGCGTCCGAACCAGGCCGGGCGGGAATGGCTGCCCTGGATCGTGCTGGCTAGGGGGGGCATTTCCGGTCAATGGATAATCCATACCGTCAATCGCCAAGAACTCTTCTCCTACCCTCTTGCCATCCTGGCGACAAGTACAGATAACGAAGCGAGGTACTACCAAGAAGTATGGTAACCGCCCCAGGTAAGGGGGCACGCCGCATGAGAAGGAAGGCCTACAACTGTCCCGTCGAGGCGGCGATTGATGTATTCGGCGGCAAGTGGAAGGCACTCATTCTTTGGTGGTTACGGGAACGCACCTGGCGTTTTGCAGAGCTGCGGCGCCAGATTCCCGGGATCACCGAAAAGATGTTGACGCAGCAATTGCGCGAGCTCGAGGCAGATGGAATTGTAAAGCGCCGTGTCTATGCGACTGTGCCGCCAAAGGTGGAGTATTCCCTGACGAAGTATGGCTGGTCGCTCAAGCGTGCGTTGCGGGAGATTTGCAACTGGGGACGCAACCACATGGAACGGATTGGCGCTGTCGAAACCGGCTTGGCCCATGCGGGTGCCGCGCGTACAGATACACAGCGAAGTCCAGTCCCCAAGAGTCGCGGCGGCAAGTCAAGCAACGTCATCACCGCACCGAAGCGCATGCTGGCAGCTCCACGCACACCGAGACACGCTGCTCGATGAATTCCCGAGCGGACGTGCGGCCTTTCCTTGTCGAGTTGCTTCGAAGTACTTGAGCGGTGGGTGCGGCAGAAGCACACCCAGGGCTCTGGGTAGGCTTCTGGCCGCCTGTTCCATCCGGCTGCCGTTCGCGGTGGCGAAGGGCTCGCACCGTTAGCCAACAGTGATTCTTCAGGGTTCCGATTGGAGGCCAGCAACGTTTGCTGGTCCTCCAACAGGATTCGCCAGCCTCTACGCCGACCCTGCGGGTAGGACAATGTGCCGGGCCTTGCCCGACGCCTCGCCCTGCTGCCGGCCCGCCGGCTGCAGTTTGTGCTTTTGCTTGTCCTGCTGCTCCATGACCGGTTTGACCGCTTCGCCTAGCTCCTCGACTAGCTTGCCGCCGAGCCAAGCAGTGTACAGCATCAGGCTACCACCGGTCAGCCCCAGCAGCCTGGCCAGGAAGCCCGTCTGCTGTCCCGCTTGTTCCTCGCGAGCGCGCAGGAAATAACTGGTGGCGAACAGCGTGCCGACGATGGCGTTGCCCAAGGCGTGCCGCGTGGCGATGTCGTGGTTGGGCTGCCGATCCCTCGGGATAAAGCTGTAATCGCGCAGCCCGGTGAGCACGGCGCCGGCTGCACCCAACAGGCCAATGCCCATGCTGATCCGGGCGCAGTCATCATAGGCTTTATCACCGGTCACCATCCCCATTACATCGCTGATGCCGCTCACCGCCCAAGCACCGACCGGTAGGTCGGTAATCGCCGGGTGCGGGCTATGGCCGAGGCCCTTCTCAACCTTATCGATCGCCTCGAAGATCACGCTCATGTCGGTTCTCCTTTGCGCAAAGCACATTGCATAGGCCTGCATACCAATCAATCTTTCAGCAATTCCCGTACCGATTCACCAGAAGCGCGGGAGATCACCCTTATCAGAAGTCATCACGAAATTCGTGGGTGACTTCAAGATCAGCACCGACGAGCGCGGGCACTTTGCATTTCTGAAGGTGCCTCCCAATGAAACGTCCGCCTGGTACGGCCTCATGGATAACCTCCCGTCGCACGGGGCCATCCCCGTGCAGCTGGTCGAGCTCGGCCATCACGGGACAGTGAAAAATGGTCCGCCCGTGGGGTTGGTAAAGCCCCCCGGGATGGGCTTGGGATCACGGCCGGCAGCCTGGGCGGGGCCCGGCAAGAGCAAGCCGGCCCCCAAAGCGCCGACCGTGCCGGCGGCGGCCTGCAAGAAGCGGCGCCGGGAGAGGAGGCGTTCGCGCTGGAATGCTCTCCCAGAATTCAATCGGACAGGAACCATGCGATGCTCCTTTCCCTGATCCGTCTGCAAACGGATGCAGGATTACGGGCTAATGTTGGCGGAACAACTTGTCTACTTCATACATCTCCAGTTCGTCCCGCGATCCGCCACGCCGATGGTGCGGCCCGCTGCTTGCAAGCAGGAATTGGGGAGACTACAATCGTGGTCATCTGTTGCTGGGATTACACCCCCTGGGAAAGGTGCCATGCATGACTTCGGAAGGGTCGGTCACGAACTGGATTGGCCGACTCAAAGCGGGCGATCCGACCGCTGCCGCCCGCCTCTGGGAGCGGTATTTCGAACGGCTCGTCGGGCTGGCACGGCTCCAGCTTCGCGGCACGCCGCGGCGGGCCGCCGACGAAGAGGATGTGGCTCTCAGCGCGTTTGATAGTTTTTGCCGGGGCGCTGAGCGCAACCGCTTTCCCCATCTGGTCAATCGCGATAGCCTGTGGCGGCTGTTGGTGACGATTACGCTGCGCAAGGCTCATGATCTTCGGCGGGACGAACATCGGCAGAAACGGGGCGGCGGCGAGGTCCGCGCCGAATCCGAATTGCTCGATCGGGCCGATTCGGCATTCGCCGACGCGGGCTTGGAATTGGTCGTGGGCCGGGAGCCGACGCCTGAACTGGCTGCCCAGGTGGCCGACGAGTGCCGCCGGTTATTGGGCCGTCTTGATAATGCGGCACTCCAGTCGCTGGCGCTCCTGAAAATGGAAGGCTACACAAACGACGAAGTCGCCTCCCGATTGGGCTGTGGCTTGCGCACAGTCGAGCGCAAGCTGCGGCTGATTCGGCAGATCTGGAGGCGGGAGGCGAGACCATGACCGAAGCTTCCACTCCGCGCGACCCCCATGTGTCGGTCGTGGCGGCCCGACGCGCGGACCAGATTTGCGATGGCTTCGAGGCGGCCTGGAACTCGGTCGGCACCACGGGCCAACGCCCCCGCATCGAAGACTTTGTGGCGGACGTGCCGGAGGCAGATCGCTCCGCGCTTCTGCGCGAGCTGATCTTGGTCGAGATCGAGCTGCGGTGCCGAGCCGGGGATACTTTTCCCCGTTTGGAGGAGTATCAGGCCCGCTTCCCCGTACTCGAATCGGAATGGCTCGCGGCCGCAATGGCCGGGGATGCACGGGCTCAAGCCGGCACGCCTGGGCTGATCCAGGTCGGCCAACTCATTTCCCATTATCGCATTGAGGATCGGCTCGGCAGCGGCGGCATGGGGGTGGTTTACAAGGCCCATGATACGCGCCTGGACCGTCGCGTCGCTTTAAAATTCCTGCCTGCGGAATATGCGCCCGGCCAGCGAGCCTTGGAGCGTTTCCGGCGCGAGGCTCTCATGGCCTCGGCCCTGAATCATCCCCACATTTGCACGATTCTTGACATTGATACACATCAAGACCGGCCTTTCCTGGTCATGGAGCTCATCCAAGGGTGCACCTTGCGCCAGTTCGCGCGGCAGCGGTTGGCTCTGGAGTCGCTCGTGCAGCTGGGCGAACAAGTGGCCCGGGCACTGGCGGCGGCTCATGCTGCGGGTATTGTGCATCGGGACATCAAGCCCGAGAACGTCATGGTGCGGGAGGACGGCTATGCGAAAGTCGTCGATTTTGGCTTGGCACGGCCCAGCGTCCCATGTGGCACTCCGTCCGAAGACTCTGTTTCAGAGATCAGTGCTCCGGGTACCCTGATTGGCACCCCGCGCTACATGTCGCCGGAACAAGGGCGGGCTGAGCCGGCAACGAACGCCAGTGACATCTTCGCGCTCGGGATCATGCTCTACGAGCTGTCCACCGGCCATCACCCGTTTGAAGCGGATTCGCACGTGGAGGTCCTGCATGCCATTCTTTCGCAGACTCCGGTGCCCAGTTCGCGATTGAACCCGGAAGTCCCCGCACCACTGGAAACGCTCCTCCAGTGCATGTTGGAAAAGGATCCCCAGCGGCGGCCCAACGCCGCTGCGGTCGCTGAAGCCTTGGCGGAACTAAACCGGACCCGCCCGGCCCGGCCCCGAGATCCCGCTACCGCGCCAGGCCAACGGCATAGCGTTGGCCGCCAGGAAGAGCGGGCGGCTTTGCACACCGGGTTCGAATCCGCCGCAAGCGGCAAGGGACTCGTCCTTTGTGTGGCCGGCGAGCCGGGCATTGGCAAGACGACGTTGGTTGAAGATTTTCTCCAGGACGTGGCGGCCGAAGCTGGGGCGGCAAGCATCGCACGCGGGCGCTGTTCGGAACGCTTGGCCGGGGCGGAAGCATATTTGCCGTTTCTGGAAGCGCTCGACAGCCTGGTGCACGGCCGCGATGGCGAACAGGTGGCCCGGATTCTGAAGGTGGTGGCGCCGACCTGGTACATCCAGCTAGCGCCGGTAGCAAGGGACGAGTCTTCCTTTGCACGTGTGCTGGAGGAGGCGAAGACCGCATCGCAGGAACGCCTCAAACGGGAGCTGACGGCGTTCCTCCAAGAACTCTCCCGACTCCGCCCCGTAATTCTCTTTATCGATGATACGCATTGGGCCGATGTCTCAACCGTCGATTTGCTCGCCTATATCGGCAGCCGGTGTTCCGCGATGCGGCTGCTGCTGGTGCTGGCCTACCGGCCTGCGGATTTGTTGCTGAGCAAGCATCCGTTCCTGCCGGTCAAGCTCGAACTCCAAGGGCGGGGCGCGTGCCGGGAGATGCGGCTGGCATTCTTGAGCCGCCCCGACATTGACCGGTACCTGGCCCTGGAATTCCCGGAGCACGATTTTTCCGATGCATTTGCCGTACTTGTGCATGCCCGAACCGAAGGAAATCCGCTCTTCGTGGTCGCCTTGCTGCGCTACTTGCGTGAGCGCGGCATCATCGCGCAGCCGCAAGGCCGATGGACGCTGACCCAAGCGCTGGTCGAGATCGACCAGGAGTTGCCCGAGTCCGTGCGCAGTATGATCCAGCGGAAAATCGATCAGCTCAGCGAAGACGATCGCCGTCTGTTGATTGCCGCCAGTGTGCAGGGGCAGGAATTCGATGCGGCGGTGGTAGCCAAGGCGATAGGGCGGGAAGCAGCCGATATCGAGGAGCGGCTGGACGTGTTGGAGTGTGTCCATGCCTTCGTGCGGCGCGTCGTAGAGAAGGAGTTCCCCAATGGGACCCTGACCGTCCGGTACCGCTTCGTGCATGTGCTCTATCAGAATGCCCTGTACGCGATGCTCGTGCCCGCGCGCCGGGCTTCGCTCAGCGGGCTGGTGGCCCAGACCCTCCTGGGATTTTACGGCGACCAGTGCTCGACCATGGCTGCCGAGTTAGCACTTCTCTTCGAGACAGCCAGAGAATTTGCACCGGCCGCGGACCACTTCCTGGTGGCCTCGCAAAATGCGGCCCGCGTCTATGCCAACCAAGAAGCGGTCATGCTGGCTCGGCGGACGATTGCCATCGCCGAAAAACTACCGGGACACAACCGTTATTCCCGCGTTCTGGCGGCCGCGCTGCATTTGGGGCCGCTGTACCAAACCCACGGCCAATTTGAAGAGGAGATGGCCGTCTATGAATTGGCCGAGACCGCGGCACGTGAGACGGGAAATGTCGATGGCCAGATCCAGGCCATTTGTGGGATGGCCATGGCGCTCATTTTCCTCTACCGAAGAGCAGAGGCCCGCGCGCATTGCAAGCGGGCCCTCGAACTGGCCCAGACGGTAGGTTCGGACGTGGGAGTGGCCAACGCCGAGACGGTCCTCGGTTTTGAGCGCGTACAAACGGGTGCGCTGGACGAGGCCGAACAGTATCTGGAACGGGCCATTCCGATCTTGAAACGGCAAGGTCCGTCCTTGCTGGCGGTCCGAGCCGTCGGGATCCGCGGGGCCGTCCACCGCTGGCGCTTGGAGTATGACCGAGCTGAGAACGACATTTGCTGGGCCCTGGAGCACGCGCGACGGCTCGGCACGGGATTTCACACTGTCGAGAACCTTCTCGTTCATGGGATGTTGCTCGGCAACAAAGGACGCTTGTCCGAGGCCCTGGAACTCCTCCAGGAGGGCATGCGCTTGGCCGAACTCAACGATGAGCGTTTTTGGCTGCCGCGCATCCCCAATACCATTGGTTGGGTTCACCGAGAGATGCAGGCCATCGAAAATGCCGTGCGCCTGGATACGGAAGGAGCCCAGCTCGCCAAGGAACTGTGCAATGCGGAAGCGGAGGCCAATTCGCGCGTGAACCTGGGGCACGATTATCTGGCGCTCGCCGAACCGGAACGTGCTTTGGAGCAACTTCAGGAGGCTCAGCGAATCCTCGAACAGGATGCCTGGATGCGTTGGCGGTACAAGATCCGCCTGGAGGCCGAGCTGGCCAGCTATGCGATCGTGCGCGGGGACCTGAAATCGGCGGCGGCGCATACGAAGACCGCACTGAAATCGGCGGACGCATCGCGATCTCGCAAACATTCGGCCTGGGCCCACAAGCTTCTGGGAGACATTGCCGCCTTGGAGGAACGGGTCGTTGACAGTCAGCGCGAATATGCCGTCGCTCTGAGCGTTCTGGAGCGCCATCCCTGCCCGGTCATCGAATGGAAGATCCTGAAAGCTGCGGCGGACGCGGCTAAACAGCAGAAGAACGATGGGGCAAGCGCGGAGTATCGAGGTCGGGCGATGGTGGTTGTACAATCGCTGGCCGCAACCATCCGCGACGATAAGCTGCGGCAGAAGTTTCTTGCGGCCAAGGCGGTATGTGACCTGAGCACATAATCGCATCCCCAGCTTCTACAGAGAACCTCTCCATGAAGGGTATCCACGTGAAATGGTGTCTCGCAATTGTGCCCTTCTTCCTCATGGCCTCCGGCGTCGTCGCGGCTTCCGTCGACCAACGTCCGAACATCCTCTTCGCCCTGGCTGACGATTGGGCCTGGCCACACGCCGGGGTTTACGGCGACAAAGTAGTCCACACACCGACCTTTGATCGTGTGGCTGCCGAGGGGATACTCTTCAGCCATGTGTTTTGCGTCGCGCCTTCCTGCACCCCTTCGCGTGCCGCCATCCTGACCGGCCAGGCGAGTCATCGACTGGAAGAGAGCGGCAATCTATGGAGCATCTTGCGCCAAACGTACGCCTGTTATCCTGACCTCCTGGAGGCAGCCGGTTATCACATCGGCTTCACTCGCAAGGGATGGGGGCCCGGCAGCCTGGAAGGGAGCGGCCGAACGCGGAACCCCGCGGGACCCTCGTTCAGGGACTTCAAGACCTTTCTGGCGAGCGTTCCACCGGGCAAGCCCTTTTGTTTCTGGTTTGGTTCCCGCGATCCACACCGGCCCTACGTTCAGGGGAGCGGAGGTAAGTCCGGCATGCAACTCGGAGAGGTATTCGTTCCGCCTTATTTGCCGGACCGGCCCGAAGTACGCAGCGATATCTGCGATTACTATTTCGCGGTCCAGCGCTATGATCGGGAAGTCGGGGCCATCCTCGAACAAATGGACGCCGTCGGCAAACTGGACAACACCATCGTGGTCATGACCGGTGATAACGGTTGGCCATTCCCGCGGGGTAAGGCCAATCTCTACGATGCCGGGACCCGTCAGCCGTTGGCCGTGCGCTGGAAGGCACGGGTCAAGCCCGGACGCCGGTCGGATGCCTTCATCAGCTTTCAGAATTTCGCCCCGACTTTCTTGGAAGCGGCCGGTCTGAAGCCCCCCCCGGCCATGACCGGCCAAAGTTTTCTCGATCTGTTATCTGGCGAGTCCACGGTTGCGCGCGATCGGGTGTTCGTGGAACGCGAGCGGCATGCCAATGTCCGCCAAGGCAACCTGGGCTATCCTTGCCGCGCGATTCGCACCCGTGAATTCTTGTATATCCGCAATTTCCATCCCGAACGTTGGCCGGCCGGCGACCCGCAGCTGTGGAAAGCCGTCGGGCCGTTCGGCGATATTGACGGCGGACCGAGCAAGGACATCGTTTTAAAAGGTCGCGAGGAGAAGGAACTGAGCCGGTATTTCCAACTGGCCTGCGGCAAACGCCCGGCTGAGGAATTGTACGATGTCCGCAACGATCCCTATGAGCTGACCAATCTCGCTGCCCGGCCTGAATACGCCCAGACGAAGAGCAAGCTGCGGGCAGAATTAGACGAATGGATGCGCCAGACGAACGATCCCCGGGCCGCGGGCGAAGATGACCGCTGGGATCGCTATCCCTATTTTGGAACGGAACCGAAGAAACCGGAATCCAAATGAGCGAGCGGACACCGGCGGGACCCTTTTTCCCTCGTTCTCAATTATCTCGTATACGTCGTTCCCGAACTCTGTTTGGGAACGCGTGGAAATGAGTGTGCAAGAGGTTAGAAATACTGTTTGATCCCCTGCGCCGATTCGAACCACCGCGTCATGGTCACTTTCTGTTGCGTATAAAACAAGATGGCTTCAGTTCCCTGGATGTGCAGGTCGCCAAAGAAGGATTGATTCCAGCCGGTGAACGGAAACCAGGCCATCGGAGCGGGGACGCCCACGTTGATGCCGATCATGCCGGCGTTGAAATGCTGCTTGAACTGCCGGGCCGCCCAGCCGCTCCGTGTGAAGATCGACGCGCCGTTGCCATAGGTGCAATTCTTGCCCAGAGCCACTGCTTGCTCCAGGTCAGCAACGCGGATCACGGACAGCACGGGCCCAAAGATTTCCTCCTTGGCCACCTTCATCGCCGGTTCTACCCTATCGAGTACACTCGGACCGAGAAGGAACCCGTCTCCCTGGTTTCCGATCTTGCGTCCGTCCAGCGCGATGGCCGCGCCTTCCGTGTGGCCAACCTCCAGGTAGCTACTCACGCGCCGTAAATGGTCCGCCGTGATGACCGGCCCCATATCCACATCCGCGCCTTGATCCGTGGGGCCGACCTTCATCCGGCGTGCGCTCTCACACACGGCTTCCACGAGTGGGTCGGCGATGGTCCCGACGGGCACGGCCACGCTCCCCGCCATGCAGCGTTCGCCGGCACAACCATAGGCGGCCCCTTGGATTGCCTTCACGGCTTGATCGAGATCGGCATCGGGCATGATGATGAGGTGATTCTTGGCGCCGCCGGCTGCTTGCACACGCTTGCCATGCCGGCATCCGGTTTCGTACACACGACGGGCTACTGCCGTCGAGCCGACAAAGGAAATGGCCCGTACCAACGGATGCGTGAGCAGGGCCTGAACACATTCCTGATCGCCGTGCACGATGCTGAAGACGCTCTCTGGCAGTCCGGCTTGCATGAGCAGCTCACCCAGCAGAAGGCTGCTGAATGGCACTTTTTCAGATGGCTTGAGCACGAAGGTGTTGCCACACGTGAGGGCAATCGGAAACATCCAAAGCGGTACCATGACGGGGAAGTTAAAGGGCGTGATGCCGGCACAGACACCGACCGGATGGCGAACCGTCTCGCAATCCACTTGGGCGGCGACATTCGGCAGCGTTTGGCCCATGATGAGACTGGGGATCCCGCAGGCAAATTCGACCATCTCGACGCCGCGTTGCACCGAGGCGCGCGCTTCGGCCAAGGATTTGCCATGCTCCCGGGTCACCGTGCGGGCCAGCGCGTCGGCGTTGCGAACGAGCAATTCCCGAAAACGAAACATGATTCGGGCGCGCTCCACGACCGGTGTCTCTGCCCAGCTGGGGAGGGCCGCGGCGGCCGCCTGAACGGCACGATCGACGTCCGCTGCCGTGCTCAACGGAACCTTCGCAATCACGGCACCGGTTGAAGGATTGTAAACGTCGCCGAAGCGTGTGGTCTGGCTCGATTCCCATCGGCCGGCAACAAGATTTCGGATCGGATCACTCGCCACACCGCGTGCGTGGGTCTCAATCATGGCATCACTCCAAGGTTGAATATGCCTGCCCATTCTACTTCCACCCGACAGCGACGGGTAGCGGGGTCGTCTTCCAAGGAACGTTGTGATGCCAAACGTCCAACTGGCTTTGACGGTGTGTGTGGAAATGTGTACACTATGCGTTGTCCCAGCTCGAGCGTACAGGTGTTATGGCAAACGGGAAGCGACCGACCGCCAAAGGGCGTGGTTCGCAGTTGGATCCACCGAACCGCTTTGGCGGGCCGCAGGCGGACTTTGAGCAGATTGAGGATGAAACCTACCTGGAGCAAGTGCTCCATCGGCCGACCGAATACTTGCCCGATCACTCCAAGAGCATTGTTACCGAAAACGACAGCCCCGACGTCGGCTTTCGTTACAGCATCAATCCGTATCGCGGCTGCCAGCACGGTTGCAGTTATTGCTACGCTCGGCCAACGCATGAATTTTTGGGATTGAACGCCGGGCTAGATTTCGAGACGAAGATTTTTGTCAAAATGTCCGCCCCGGAATTGTTCCGGGACTTTCTTGCCAGGGAGTGCTGGAATCCCGAAGCGATTGCCATGTCGGGTGTCAGCGACTGTTACCAGCCCGGCGAACGCCGGTTTCGCCTTACCCGCAGCTGTCTGGAGGTGGCCGTCAAGGCCCAGCAGCCGATGAGCATCATCACCAAGAACGCCCTGATCTTGCGCGACCTCGACTTGCTACGGGATTTGGCGGCCGGCAATCTTGTCCATGTCTATCTGAGCGTCACGACGCTGGACAATGGGCTGGCCCGTTCCATGGAGCCACGTACCAGTACGCCAACGACCAGACTCCGTGCCGTGAGGGTAGTGGCAGACGCCGGCATTCCGGTGGGAGTCAGCATTGCGCCGATCATTCCCGGGCTGAATGAGAGTGAGATCCCGGCCATCCTGGCCGCGGCGAAAGCTGCCGGGGCGGCAACGGCAGGGTATATCATGCTTCGGCTTCCCTTGACGGTTGCCCCGGTGTTCCATGAATGGCTGGAAAGGACGCTGCCCGGCCAAGTGCAGCGCATCGAAGGTCGAATCCGCAGTGTGCGCGGTGGCCGGCTCAATGATTCCGCATTCGGTAGCCGCATGCGCGGCACCGGCACGATGGCTGAGCAAATCCGCCAATTGTTCCACCTGTTTGCCAAGCGCTATGGACTGGACGGCCAATTACCGGCGTATGACTGTACCCGCTTCCGACCACCGAAAGCCAAATCGGGTCAATTGCGCTGGTTCTGAACTGTGGGATCGTGTGGGCTGGAGAGCCCTGCCTTGCCTTGTTGCTTCCGGAATTGTGCATCCGCGCGCTCGGCCTCCTCCACACTAATGACGCCGTCGCCATTGGTGTCGATCCGTTGAAAATCCGCCTTGCTGCCCAGCCATTCGCGCAACGAAATCTCGCCGTCACCATTGCGGTCCATCTTGCGGAACCACAACGGCCCCTTGGCGGCTTCGGGCGTTGTCGGCTGGACAGCGGCGATTGGAATGACGGCACCCACCGCCAGCTGGAGATTGGCGGTTGGGCCCTGGCTGATCTGGAGGTGAAAGTGGTGGGGGATTTCATTGCGCGAAATGCTGCCGTCACCGTCTTGGTCCCAGGGGGCCAGCCGCGACCAGGCCAGCTTCAGCTCGCGGGGCCGGAGCCGGCCATCATGGTGGCTATTCAGCATCTCGAACAACCCACGTCCTTCATCCGTGATGGTCAAGACCACCGACCCGGCCATCGCTTGGCCCAGCAGGTCGAGGAGCGCCACAAACTCCTCCTTGGATAGTTCTTGTTGGCCATTCCCCTCGACCGGTGGAAAGAGCGCCGCCAAGTATGCATTGGCTTCGATCTGTTTCTTGTTGAGTGAGCCACGTTTCTCTGCATCGAGGGCTTCGAACTGGCCTACCAGGAATTGCCGCATGGACTGGAACGTGCCCGGTAGTCCGCTGCTGACTTGCAGGTCGATTCGCGCCGCTCCGAGTTTCAGGGCGAGCGGTCGGCTCTCGGTTTCCGATGCCGCCGCATCCTTTTCCGGAGCATGCAGCAACGGATCATAAATATCGATTGAGCCGGCCTTGCCGGCTGCGTTCAACTGCACGATCAATTCGATTTCGATCGCCTGCCGTTCGAGAAAGCGGGCCAATTCTTCGGCATCCAGCTCGCCATCGTGATTGAGATCGAGCAGATCGAAGAGGTGGGCATCCAGATGGATCTCGGTTCGGCTCAGTTTTTGGTTTTGATCTTTGTCGTACCGGCCAAGCAGGATGTACGCCAAGCGCGTCGGCGAATCGCCCGGTGAAAGGAGGACCAACGGGGTCGAATTCGATAACGGCTTGGGGGCCTCGCGCTGCATCATCCGGCCATTGTCGTTCATGTCCGCGTTGGGCAGGAGCTCCTGGATCGTGATCAATTCATCGTCATTCAGATCCAACGCACGGGCCGAAGAAGGGGCCGCAAGGAGTTCTTCCTTGGAAAGCTTGCCGTCCTGGTTCAAGTCGAGACCTTTGAACAGGGCATCCGTGAGCGCCTCGGCCTGAGTCGTCTTGTCCTGGATCAGCGCCACCAAGGGCTCGACACCGGAAAGGCGATAGTAAGCCGCCAGCCCTTCGCGTGTCACCTTGCCACCGACCAGACTCACCTGGACTTCCGGGACGGATCGGCTCGCCGGGGATCGCATTTCGGAGAAATTCCCCCGCAACAGTTGGGACAGCAGCTGCGGCCGCGGTGCCCGTTGCAATTCCTCCTCGCTCAAGGTTCCGTTTCCATCGCGGTCCAAATAGCGGAAGAGGCTTTCGATGAAGCGATCCCAGGCTTGCCGGAGCGGTTTGCCATCGATACGCATGTGCAGCCGGATGAGCACCGGGCGCGGATCGCCGAGAAACAGAAAGTCGTAGCCTTCCACGACCGCCGGCGGACGCTCCGTGGAGTCGGCAGCGCGCGGTTGGCCCAGGATCTCCGCAGGCCCGCACGGAAGCACGGCGGCCAACACAACGAGTAAGATGCGTCGCTTCATGACCCAATCTCCAGAGCCGGCTGGGAAGCGCGATTGCGCCTGTCCACCGGGCTGTGCGACTCCGTGCTGCAAGCCTTCCCATTATAGCTCCCCGTATGGATCTCCTCCAGCGCCGCGCGGTTTCGACGATTGGCAAACCGGTGTTGCGGTTGTACAGTGACAGCGATAACCACTGATCACGGGGGTTCGTGATGCGATATTCGGTCCTCTGCCTGGTAGTAGGTTTGTTTGGCGGTTTCTTGGCTTCCTCATGGCTGGACGCTGCGGACGATGAAGAAGCCAAGCTGACCGCGTTCTTCAAGCGGTATCTGGACGAAGAATTTCGCCGTCGGCCTTTGGAAGCCACACGCTTGGGCGACCATCGCTTCGATCACTTGCTGGACGACGTTTCGCCCAGAGCGCGGGCGGCCTGGACGGAGCATCAGCGCGAAACCTTGCACCGCCTGCCGGCAGAAATCGACTATCAAAAGCTCTCCCGCAGTGGGCAGATCGATTTCGAAATCCTGAAGTCGCATTTGACGCGGATGCTTTGGCTGGCGGAGCAGACGGGCTCCTACCTGCTTGGGGACAACACCTACTGTTTCGATAAGGATCCGCGCGCTTACAACGACTACATCAACGACAGCATCTTCCTCTTGCTCACGCAATCCACGCTACCCAAAGCGACCAATGTGCGGAATTGTATTGCCCGGATGGCGGCCATCCCGAAGATCGTAGCCGCGGCCAGGGAAAGCCTGCATAACCCCGTGCCCGTCTTCTTGGAGACCGCCATTCGCCAAAATCGTGGCGCGATTGCCTTCTATGAACAGGGCATCTTCGAATTGGCCGGCGAATCGGCTCCATTCAGCGAGCTCCGCACGGCAGCCAAACCTGTGATCGCCTGTCTGAAAGCATACCAACAATTCCTGGAAAACGAGCTCCGGCCACAAGCCCACGGAGAATGGCGGCTCGGCAAGGAAAAGTTTGCCCGCAAGCTGGAGCTGGAACTCGATGCTGGCCTCGGCGCCGCGGAGGTTTTGCGCGAGGCGGAAACCGAAGCCGATCGTGTCCAGCGCGAGATGTACGTGATCGCTCGACAATTGTGGGGTCCAGCGTTTCCCGGCAAGGCTCTCCCTCCCGACGATCCGGAAGGCCGCCGCACCACCATCCGCCAGGTGCTCGCTCATGTGAATCAATCGCATGGCCAAGTCGACCACCTGGTTCGCGACATCAAGGCGATCGTGGCGGAGCTGAAACGCTTCATCACCGAGCGCGACATCCTTCGCTTGCCGGACCCTGATCATTGCCAGGTGATTGAAATGCCCGCGTTTCAGCGCGGCAACTACGTCGGCTACTTGAACCCCGCGCCGCCCTTGGATCCTCGTGCTGCCAGCATCTACGCGATCAGTCCGCCGCCCAGGGACTGGGATGCCCGCCGCGTGGACAGCTACCTGGAGGAATACAACCGCCATGCCCTCCGGATCATCAGCATTCATGAGGCTTACCCTGGGCATTACGTGCAACTCGATTACTCGACTCACCACCCGTCGCTGATCCGCAAACTCCTCGCTTCCGGTGTCTTCGCTGAGGGTTGGGCCGTGTATACGGAACAGATGATGCTGGACCAGGGCTACGGCAACGGAGACCTGGCGCTGCGATTGAACCAGCTCAAGATCTACCTGCGTGCGGTGGTCAATGCCATTCTGGATCACAAGATGCACTGCACGGCCATGACGGATGCGGAAGCATTTCGGCTGCTGACGGAGGAAGCATTCCAGACCGAAGGGGAAGCACTGGGCAAAATCATTCGGGCCAAGCAGAGTTCCTGCCAGCTCTCCACTTACTTTGTGGGTCGGATGGCTTTCTATCGGCTGCGCCAACAAATTCAGCGGGAGCTAGGGGAGAAGTTTGAGCTCGGACGGTATCATGAGGCGGTGCTGGCTCATGGTACGCTGCCAGTCAAATATTTGCCTGGACTCGTGCGGCAACGATTAACGAAACCCCCCGGATCACCTTGAAGATAGACCATGCCAAACCACCACGATGAACCGACTGGGAAGGAACAACAACTTTTACGCCATGCCCGCCGCGAAGGACTGCTCATCATGATGGTCTGGGCGACGGCCCTCCTCTGGAGCGTCGGCATTGGCTATATCCTGGGCTATCATCGGCAACCGCAAGAGATTCATTTGATTCTCGGCATTCCCGACTGGGTTCTTTGGAGCGTGGTACTCCCCTGGGGAAGCTGCCTGGCCTTTTCAGTCTGGTTCTGCTTTCGCTACATGGCCGATGACGACCTGGGTCAGGATCCCGACGAAGGGGAAGGCCATGCTTAATCTGCTCGCGAACGGATCACTACAACTATGGGCTGCTTCCGCCTCGGCGGCGACACCGTCCACGTTGATCGCTTTCGGCGGCTACATGGCGGCCGTGTTTCTGCTTGGGGCACTCTCGCATCGGCTCTTGCAGCGCGGCTCGTTCCTGAAAGAGTATTTTCTGGGCGACCGCCAGCTCAATGCATGGGTGCTAGGTCTGACGTATGTCGCCACGTCGGTGAGTGCCGGTAGTTTTGTGGGCTTCCCATCGCTGATCTATCGCAACGGCTGGGTGATGGCTCTGTGGATCGCCGGCTACATGGTGAGCGGGCTTGTCAGCAAGGGGGCCTTGGCCAAACGGCTAAACCAGGTTTCGCGCCTCTCCGGGGCAATTACGGTTCCCGATGTTCTGCGCGACCGCTTTCAAAGTCCTATCCTGGGTTTACTGGCGAGTCTGTTCCTGCTGTTTTTTCTCCTCTTCAACTTAGTGGGGCAATTCAAGGCCGGCGGCGATATCATGCGGCAGGCATGCGGCGGCGTGACCGATACGCCGGCTTATCAGTCGGCACGCCAGGCAGCTGTCCAGACGCTCACGGCAGTCGGCGCCTGGAACGAGCAGAGCGCGGCCCGGGCGAAGGATCCGTTTTTTGGCCTTCAGTATCCCGATTATGTTTTGGGTGTCCTGCTGTTCTCGCTGACGGTGGTGGCCTACACGGCTTACGGCGGCTTTTGGGCGGTGACCTGGACCGATGTGCTCCAGGGCATCATGATCGTGGCGGGTGCCGTGCTCCTCATGGTGTTGGCTCTGGCGCAAGTCGGCGGCCTCACGCAGGCCACCAACAAGCTCCGCGAACTCGATCCGCAGTTATTGACAGGACCCGGGCCCGACTCCTATCTGGGTCCCGGCTTGGCCGTGTCTTACTTCTTCCTCTGGACCATCGGATCGATGGGGCAGCCGGTCGGCATGGTTCGACTCATGGCGTGCCGGGATACGCCAACGTTACGCCGTGCCCTTTTCCTGATCGGGTTTTATTACGCGCTTATCTATTTGCCGCTCGTGGTGACGTTTGTCTGTGCCCGCGCCTTGTACGGAAATGAATACCTGGCGAACTCGGACAGCATCATGCCGGCGACCGCCCTGCGCCTGACGGCGGAGTGGCCGCTCTTGGGTGGATTGATCCTCGCGGCCCCGTATGCCGCGGCCATGTCGGCCGTGGCGGGATTTCTGCTGCTCATGAGTTCCAGCCTGGTGCGAGACATTTATCAGCGGAACATTAATCCCTCGGTTTCTCCGCGCTTGGTGCGGGGCGTAACCTACACCACCACGGCCGTGGTCGGCCTCATCGTCACCGCGGCCGCGTTTTGGCCGCCGCGCTTCCTGCAGTACCTGATCATCTTCACTGGATCCGGAATGGCCTGCACATACCTGGGCCCAACGGTGCTGGCCCTCTACTGGCAGCGGGCCACACGGTCGGGGGCCTTGGCCAGCATGATTGGCGGCTTCAGCACGGTGCTCCTGCTGTGGATCTTGGGATACTGGGGTGTGGGCAAGGCCGGACTGACGGGACCTGCGGGGGAACGCTTTGCCCCATTCTGCCCCTTTGGCCTGGACCCACTGATTTATGGGTTGCTCCTTTCTTTCGCCCTGGGAATCCTTGTCAGCCTGTTCACCCAGCCACTCCCGACCAAGCACGTCGCCCGCTATTTCCTGGCCAGCGAACGCTCCCCTTGACTCATCTTGCCGCTGTGCCTATAGTCCCCTGCCCTTGCCCGTTATGGGGAACCAATCATGCGACGATGGATCGTCCTGGCCACGGCGTTCTTCCTGACCGGTTGCTTCAACGGCTTCGTGGTTACTCCGACGCACGTCGGTGGGCCGATCGAAGAGAACGTGATCGTCGATGCCGAGCACTGGATGTGCCGGAACAAGATTGCCCTCATCGATGTCGAAGGCGTGATCCTCAACGCACGCACGGGCAGTCTCTTCGGCAGCGGCGAGAATCCGATGTCGCTCTTCCGCGAACGGCTGGACGCCGCGGCCGAGGATCGGCATGTCAAGGCCGTCGTGCTGCGGATCAACAGTCCTGGCGGGGCGGTGACAGCCAGCGACATCATGTACCAGGAAGTAATCAACTTCCGCCGCGACACCGGTAAGCCCGTGATCGCCTGCATGATGGACGTGGCCGCCAGTGGCGCCTACTACATTGCGATGGGTTGCGACAAGGTTTATGCTCATCCCACCACGGTCACGGGAAGCATCGGTGTCATCATGAGTCTGTACAACGCCAGCGGCCTGTTTGCGAAAATCGGCGTGGCCAGCGATCCGATCAAGTCCGGGCCCAACAAGGATATCGGGAATCCGGGCCGGCCGATGACCGATGAGGAGCGGGCCATTTTGCAGGGGATGGTGAACAGCTTCTACGATCAATTCGTACACGTGGTAGCCCAAGGCCGGCGGATGCCCGAAGACCAAGTCCGCATCTTGGCCGACGGCCGGGTGTACACGGGGTTAGATGCCAAAAAGGCCGGCCTCGTGGACGAAGTCGGTTATCTGGAAGACGCGGTTCGTGACGCCATGCAGATGGCTGGGATTCACGACGCCAGCATCATTGCCTATGACCGTGGCGAGGGTTACCGCGGCAGCATTTACGCGGGGATGCCGAAGATCCCGAGCGAAATCAACGTGAAACTCGATCTGCCGGGATTGAGCAGTTCAGGCGGGGCGGCATTCATGTATTTGTGGGAACCTGGGGCCCGCCACTGATTGCACGTTTCTCAACGCTCAGCGAACCAGTAACTGCAACAAGACTTTGGTGAATCATGAGATTGTCTCATTTCGGCTCCGCCACGGATTGCAGGTACGTGATCAAATCGGCCACATCTTGCTTGCCTAGCTGGGTCTCCAGATTTTCCGGCATGAGCGATTTCGCGGTGGCCTGAATCTCTTCGATCTGGCTTCGTAGGATCGTGTCCTCGGCTTTTTCGGCACGGCGAAGCGTGATGCTCGACGCCGTCTCCGCGGCGATCATGCCGGTGAATACCTGGCCGGCTTTGTTAGTGACCAAGTAGTTGATGTAGCGCGGATCTACCTCCCGGCTGGGATCGAAAATATCGGTGAGCAGGATTTGGGGTGTCTTGTTCCGCAAAGCCGACAGCAGATCGGGACCGACTTCGGTCCCTTCGTTTTCCAGCCGGTGGCAGGTGGCGCAAGTCTTTTTGAAAACCGCCTTACCCCGCGAACCGTCTCCCTTGAGCTCCAGGGCAGAACGATAGCGGTCCACCACTTGCTTGCGGTCCGACGTGCCCTGCCCGGCAAGCAGTTTCCTTGCCTTGTCGCGCAATTCCGGATCCGACAGCTGCCTTAGCCGTTCGATCCGAAAAGGCTCCAATTGCCCGGCCAAGATCTTCCCATCTTCAATGGCCTTCAAAAGTGCGGGGATTCGGTTGGTCCGAGCGAAGAGGACCTCCAGCACCTCCCGCCGCACGGAAGGACTGTAGCTTCCCCATGAGGCGAGGAGAATGTCTGCGACCTTTGAATTCTCGTGCAGCCCTAAAGCGCGCACGCTGGCGAGCTGGACTTCTGCCGGGGACCGTGGCGCCAGCAGTTCCTGGAGAGCACCTGCCGCTGTCGAGAATGGGCCATAGCCTAGTAACCGTGCCGCGGCCAGACGGTCACTCATTGGACTCGCTTCATCCGTGGCGGTCCGTGCCGCTTGCCGGAACAACGCGCCCGCTTGCTCCAAGGCCGGCTTCAGTCCTGGCGGCGGCTGCTCCCAGAGCCGGCTCAGCGGCCGCCGGCTATTCTGAAGCCCCTGGCCCAGACCGTTCAGGATGGCCGTCTGCCAGGCTTGCGTCTTCGAGTCCCGCGGCACCAACAGGTTGAAGGCTGCTGCTAACTCCGCGTCCTGCGCCCGTGCCCCGATCAGGGCGCCCAAGCGGGTCAGGAATTGCAACTGCACCGTGGCCGCACGATGGGAGAACTGCTCATCGCCCGCCAATTCCTGGAGCAAAGCATGGGCAATGTGGGAGCTGGAGCTGAGCACGGCAGTTTGCGTCCAGCGATCGGCGACATCGCGGCCAATGATCTGAGCCAGGGCACGCACTATCTCGGAGCCATTGACTTGGCCCAACGTGAACGCAAGCTGGAAGCGGATGCGCGGCGAAGGATCGTTCGCCAAGCCGATCACCGCCTTCTGCAATGGCACCGACGAAGCCAAAAAGGGCTCGGCCAAACGCAGTGCCTGCTCGCGCACACGGGGCTGGGAGTCGTGCAAAGCCTGTTCGACGTGGGCAACTTCCAACGCGTGTAGACCCTGGAGCGTCCAAAGCGCATGGACCCGAGCTTGTGGTGACGCCCCGGCCCCGGCGAGCTGCACAAGTGGTTGGACAGCCGACTTGTCTTGCCGTTCCACCAGGAGCCGTTGGGCGGTCATCCGCCACCAGCGGTTGGCATTCGCGAGGTGCTGGACCAACTCCGCAGTGGAGGCTTTGCCCAGCGCGGGAGATTTCGGTCGATGGAATTCTTCCGGCACAATTCGCCAGATTCGACCGCGGCCTCGGCTCTCCAGGTTCAGCTTTTTCTTGATGTCCTCGGGCAGGGAGAGCGGTGTCTCGATGACTTCGCGGTAAAAGTCCACCACATACAGGGCACCATCCGGGCCAACCGTCAGATTGACCGGCCGAAACCAGGTATCGGTGGAGGCCAGGAACTCATGGTCGGCCTCGGCACGCCGGGCGACGAAGGTCGCTCCCTGGGGCACGAGGACGTCACGGTGCACCAGATTGTTGGCCGGGTCGCAGATAAAGGTGTTGCCACGGTACGATTCTGGGAACAGATCGGCCGTGTAAACCGCCGGACTGCAGGCAGAAGTGATGTAGCCGCCGGGAACCAACTCCGTGGCGGGGAATCGCCGGGCATCCGGTCCTCCGGCGCGGCGCGTGGTCCGCTCGATCCGCCACGCTTCGAACGGGCTGATCCGAAAAACCTTGCACGCCGCGCCGTGGTCGGGAATGTCGAGGGTCACCGCGCTCACCGGCAACAACGGATTGCGGCGCAAATAATGGTCGGGAAGGACGATGTGCCGTAGGTGCTGGCTATTCGTATTGGTGAACCATTCCTGCCAATCGTCGGCCGCCAGGCCAAACTGCCCGCCGCCTGATGTTGGCTCCAGACTGCCCGGCTGGTCGGGATGGAAGCGCACTCCCCGGCTGCGTAAATCGACCCGGGGCATGGCCGACTTCTCCAGCGAGCGGATACTTCCGCCCATCGTTCCGGCGCAGCCATACACCCAGTTGTCCAAACCCCATTGCAGGCTGTTGATCAGCTGCTGGATATTGGACAAGTCGAAGCCGGTATACAGAGAACGGTGGCGGTCGGCGTGTCCGTCGCCGTCGGTGTCCTCGAAGAAGAGGATGTCAGGCGCGACGGCTGCCAGCAAGCCGCCCTTCCACGGCATGACCGAAGTCGGGAAGCGCAACCCTTCCGCAAAGGTCGTAGCCTTTTCGAAGGTGCCGTCGCCGTCACGGTCTTCGAGCAGCTTGATTTTTCCCGAATGGATGGAGCCGGTTGCAACGCCGGCGTTGGGGTAGCCACGCATCTCGGCCACGAAGAGTCGGCCGTTTTCATCAAACGCGATGGCCACGGGATCGACCACGTCGGGCTCGCAGGCCACCAGCTCGATGCGGAAACCCTTCGGAATGCGAAAGGTTGCTTGTTCCTCGCGGGGTGACAGCGGGCCGGCCGCCGTGGCGGATTGGGGATCCGCTGGCCGGGCATTCACCGCAAAAACGACATTCACCAGTGCCGCTATCCCATAAAACGTGATCCAGCAATAACGCATCGGTTGCACTCTCTCCGAGTCGAGGATTGCTAATGCATACGAACGAACCCGAGGTCGGTTTCACAAGATCCTATTGTGCCACAGGATCGGAATCACAGGAACTGCGTTTCGGATCTTTGCTCTCGTGTGCGGCCGTGGTTATACTGGCATGCAAGGTGAACCGCACGTAGGATCACGATCCTTCAGGAACCTCCCGATGCGCCATTACGATGGGGTTGTTCTGTTTGCGTTGAGCATGATCTTGATAACCGATCTTCATGCCGCCGATCCGCCGCACACCCCTGCCGATCTGGTGTTGCTCAATGGCAAAATCTGGACGGTTAACAAAGCCCAGCCGCAGGCCGAGGCGTTGGCGATTTGGCGCGATCGTATCCTGCGCGTCGGCAGCAGCGTGGAAATCCATGCCCTGGTCGGGCCGCACACACGCACCATCGATCTCCAGGGTCGACGCGTGGTCCCTGGCTTCTATGATAGCCACCTTCATTTGTTGGGCTCCGGACAGCGGCTCAGCGAGGTGGCGTTAAAAAACGCGGCCAACGAAGCGGAGTTCGGCCAACGGCTGCGCGAATTCGATCGCAAGTTACCGCGCGACCGCTGGCTCCTGGGCGGTGAGTGGGATCATGATCGCACGTTTCATGGCCAGCTTCCCAGCGCGGAGCTTCTCGACAAGTATGTTGCCGGGCGGCCCGTCTTCCTGCGCCGCTACGACGGGCACATGGCTGTGGTCAATTCGCAGGTCCTCAAGCTTGCCGGCATCACAGCGCAGACGCCCGATCCCGCTGGCGGCGTCATTTATCGCAAGGCCGGCACCAAGGAACCAACCGGCGTGCTCCGCGACAATGCGATGGATTTGGTAACCCGGTTGATCCCCGCTCCTTCCGACGCGGAGATTGCCGAGGCGGTCCGCGCTGCCTTGGACGAAGCACGGCAAGTGGGTGTCACCAGTGCACAGGATATGGACGGCAGCGATGCCGCCACACGGCGAAAACTGCTCCGTCTCTATCAGGAACTGGCCCGCTCCGGCCAGTTGAGCTGCCGGATTGATCTTCGTTGGCCCCTGTCGCAATGGCGACAACTGGCCCAGCTCGGCGTGGAGCGTGGCTTCGGTGACGACTGGGTGAAGATCGGCGGCGTCAAGGGCTTTGTGGATGGCTCGCTGGGTTCGAGCACGGCCAAGATGTTCAAACCGTTCGTGAACGAACCCGGCAGTACCGGCGTATTCGTGACGCCTCTCGACAAGCTGCGCGAATATATCTTGGAAGCAGATAAGGCCGGGCTGTCGGTTGCTGTCCATGCCATCGGCGACCAGGCCAATGCCGAGCTACTGTCGATTTACGCCGAGGTCGCCCAGGCAAATGGACCACGCGATCGCCGGTTTCGGATCGAACACGCCCAGCACCTTCGGCCGCAGGACTATCCGCGCTTCCATGCCTACAGCGTGATTGCTTCGATGCAGCCGTACCATGCGATCGACGATGGCCGATGGGCCGAGGGGCGAATCGGGTCGGCCCGCTGTGCTTCCAGTTATGCGTTTCGTTCTGTTCTCGATGCAGGAGCAAAGTTGGCCTTTGGCTCCGACTGGTCGGTGGCTCCGCTCAGTCCAATCCTGGGCATCGATGCGGCCGTGAACCGACGCACGCTGGACGGCAAACATCCCGGCGGTTGGTTTCCCGAGCAACGGATCACCGTGGCGGAAGCGATCGAGGCCTACACGTTGACCTCGGCCTTTGCCGCCTTTGAAGAGTCGGAACGCGGTTCCTTGCAACCGGGCAAGCTGGCCGACTTGGTGGTTTTGTCGCGCGACATATTGGCGGAAACCGAGCGCGACCACTTGGCCGAAACCGACGTGTGGATAACGGTCCTCGGAGGGAAGGTGGTTTACGAGAAGCGTTGAAGAAGTCTTTGGCGGCGGTTCTGCGAACCATGCCGATATCCCATGAGCACACAAGGAAACACTTCCATGTTTGAAGGTTCGTTGCTGGCAATTTACATCGGTGACCGCAAACGCGAAGCATTACAGCGCGTGGACACGGTGCAAGCCGTGCCGGGGAAGGGATTGGCGGGCGATCGTTATTTCCTCCAGCAAGGGACCTTTACGAAACCCGGAAGTCCCGATCGGGAAGTGACCCTCATTGAAATGGAAGCCATTGACGCCTTGGCCAAGGAGTGTCAGATCACGCTGGACCCGGGCCAAGCGCGGCGCAACCTCGTAACCCGCGGCGTGCCGCTCAATCACCTCGTGGGCCGTCCATTTCGGATTGGCGAGGTGGTGTTGCGCGGTCTGCGCTTGTGCGAGCCTTGCGACCATTTGGAGTCGCTCACTGTCAAGGGAATCCTGGACGGCTTACGCCACCGGGGTGGGTTGCGGGCGCAAATCGTTGAGGGAGGGCTGGTGCGCGCGGGCGATGCGATCCGCCCGCTTCAGGCGCAGGCGTGAATTGACTCCCAAGAGTGTGGCATACTCCCAGGCTAATTTTTGTGGACACCGCCTCTTGCTTCCGGAACGCCAGAGTGGTAGCCTGTGGCGCGTATGGGGGATGTCACTGTCTGGATTATTCTGGGGATCGTCGTCTTCATGGCGGCCGTCGGTGTGTTCTTGTTCGTGCGCTCACGGCGGTCCACCGTGGAAGCGGTCTATCACTTCCGCTGTCCGGGATGCAAACGGAAACTGCGCTATCATGCCCGGCAGGTTGGCCATCGGGGAATGTGCGCTCACTGCCGGGAGCCGTTGACGTTTCCCTCTGTTTCCCGTGCGATCCGCTGAGGGAGCGGCATTTCGTTTCTCTACGAGCTTGGCTGCGCCTGCTCCCACGGGCTCGGCAACGGGCTCCGCAGACTCCATCGGTTCGGCGACGGGAGTAGGGATCTCTGCTGCTTCCGCTAAATGTGGTTGCGTGGGATCGGCCATGCCTTCCGGCCAGATGTGGAAGCCGCCGCGCTGCGAATTATAGTGCTGCGTATCAGGAATCTCCCAGATTCCCCAAATGCCTTTCCCTTCGTTGTAGCCCTGGTAGAAGACATCGTGCTTTCCCACGTAGCGCTTGATCCAGTGGCATCGGCCATCGCCGAGGGAATACTGGCCGCGCACGATGAACTGGCCGACGTAATCCCGGCCTTCGCCGGTCATCTGTCCCTGCTGGAACGCGAGGTGCAGTTCCATCAAGTGCCGGCCCGGGACAGCGGGTTGGAGGAAAAAGCCGGTCCAGGGTCCGCTGGGGAAGCGGGGGTCGGTTTCTGGGTGCGTCGAATCCCGTGGCTTCACGTCCGATCCCCGATCTCAGGGGGCCAATTGCTGGCTGGCCAGCTTGCTTGCCAGCTGCAACGCCTCGGCCAACTTGGCCGGTTCCTTGCCGCCGGCCTGCGCCAGGGTCGGTTTGCCGCCGCCGCCGCCGCCGACTACTTTCGCCACCTGGCCAACCAGTTTGCCAGCGTGCAGACCCTTTTTCACGAGGTCGTCTGTCACGGCGGCGATGAGCTGTACCTTGCTGTCTTCTGTCCAGCCGATCACGACCACGGCACTGGCTGCCTTCTGCCGCAGACGGTCCACCTGCTGCCGTAATTGTTCTTCCGGTCCGGCCGGCACTTCGCCAATAATGAGCTTGGCGCCGTGGACCTCCGCCGCTGTCGCCAGGAGCTTATCGGCTGCGCTTTGGAGATCACCGGCGGTCCCTTTCTTGAGCTGCTGCTGGAGTTTCTTGATCTCTTCCTGGAGCGTCTCAATTCGAGCCGGCAACTCTTCCGGTTGGCAGTGAAACCGCCCGGCCAGGTCGCCCAGAAGAAGGTCCTGTTTTCGAATAAACGCCACCGCCTTGGGGCCCGTGACCGCCGTCACGCGGCGCACCCCTTTGCCCACGGCCTCTTGGCTGACGATTTTGAAAAACCCCGTTTGGCCGGTGTGCCGCAGATGCGTGCCGCCACAAAACTCGACGGAGTGCTCCGCAGTCACCTGATCCGGGCGCTCGGCACCGATCAGCAGGACGCGCACCGGATCGGGGTATTTTTCACCGAAGACCGCCCGGACACCGGCGATCTTCTTGGCTTGGGCCAGGGGCACCGTCACAGCGTGGACCGGCAAATCGGCATAGATTCTTTCGTTTACAAGCCGTTCCACTTCCCCAATTTCCTCCGTCGAGAGCGGCCCCGTGTGGGCAAAATCGAAACGGGTTTTCTCCGCATCGACGAGTGAACCCTTCTGCTCGATGTGCCCGCCCAAAGTCTTTCGCAGGGCCCAGTTCAGGAGGTGGGTTGCGGTATGGTTACGCATCGTGTCTGCGCGGATCCCCGCCACCTCGGCCACGGCACGCTGGCCCGTGGTAATTTGGCCACCCGTCACACGGCCCAGGTGCAGAACTGCGCCGCCCAGTTTCTGGGTGTCCTCTACTTCGAACTGACCGGTGGGAGTGGCAATCATGCCGGTGTCACCAACCTGGCCGCCCTGCTCCGCATAGAAATTGGTGCGGTCGAGCAACAGAGCGGCTTCCGCCCCAGCTTCCAGGCTGCCCGCCTTCACGAAAATGTTGTCCTTGACCCAGCCCACGACCGTGGCCGTCGTCCTCAAGTCGCCGTACTTGGGTGCATCGTCGGTCTTGGGCAAATCGCCGCTGACCGCAGTGATGACCAGCTTCTTGCGCGACTGCCGGGCCAGCTCACGAGCCCGCTCCATCTCCGCTTCAAATTCGTTGCGATCGACTCCCAGCCCAGCTTCGTTCGCCATCTGTTCCGTGATGTCGATGTAGACGCCATGCGTATCGTGCAACTGGAACGCATCTTTGCCGCTGATTACCCCGCGGCCATTTTGCCGGGCTCGCTCAGCAGCTTCTTCAAAGAGCCGCATGCCCCGGTCTAGCGTCTTGATGAAACTTTCCTCTTCGTCACGGATCAGGCCGGCCACCTTGGCCGGGTCGCGCTCCAGTTCGGGGAACGCAGGACTCATGACTGCTGCCACCGTCGGCACCAGCTCGCAAAGGAATGGCCGGCTCGCTCCCAGGTATTGCCGGCCGTAGCGCTCCGCCCGGCGGAGAATCCGCCGCAAAACGTAATCGCGGCCCACGTTACCCGGCCGGGCCCCATCGGTAAGCGCGACGGTCAGAGTGCGGATATGATCGGCGATGACGCGGTATGCAATGTCGCGAAAATCCTCCAGTTTTCCCATGTACTGGGGCGCACGGGTGATGCCCTGGATAGCCTCGAAAATGGGAGTGAAAATATCCGTATCGTAGTTGCTGTTCTTGCCCTGGAGCACGGCCGTGATGCGCTCGAAACCCATGCCGGTATCGACGTGCTTGGCCGGGAGCGGCGTCAACTGCTTGTCTTCTCCGCGATTGAACTGAATGAATACCAGGTTCCAGATTTCGATCACTTCGGCGCGGCCGGCATTGACCAGCTTGCCGCCGCTCTTGTCCGGCGTGCGGTCGATGTGGATCTCCGTGCAGGGACCACACGGTCCGGTTTCGCCCATCTCCCAGAAATTGTCTTTTTTCTTCCCGCGGTGGATATGCGTGGGATCGATGTCGGTCATGGTCCGCCAAAACTCGGCGGCATCGTCGTCTGGCTCCAAGCCTTCCCCGGCATCCCCCTCGAAGACCGTCACATGCAGGCGAGCCTTATCGAGGCCCCAGACGCTGGTTAGCAGTTCCCACGCCCAGGTGATCGCTTCTTTTTTGAAGTAATCGCCAAACGACCAGTTACCGAGCATCTCGAAGAAGGTGTGATGGTAGGTATCTTTGCCGACATCATCGAGATCATTGTGTTTGCCGCCGGCCCGGATGCATTTCTGCGAGTTGACGGCACGGCGGTAGGGCCGAGTTCCGGTTCCCAGGAACACATCCTTAAATTGGTTCATGCCGGCGTTCGTGAACAGCAGCGTCGGATCGTCCCACGGAACGACGCTGGAAGACGGTACGAACGTGTGGCCATGTTTCTGGACAAAGAAGTCGATGAACTGCTGACGGATTTCGTTGGCACTTGGCATAGATCACGATCTCGACTCGACGACAACCAGGGCTACTTGATCGGACGGAAAATGAACGGGTATCGGAACAGTTCGCCATTGTTGGCTTTGACGCTGGCAATGATCACACAGATCGGGTTATAAATATGCACAATCCCCAGGAGGATGGCCCCGACAAAGAAGCAAGGAATCAGGGCAAAGCCGACCAGCGTGTACAGCAGGATGTTCAACTGGAAATTGAGCGACTCTTTGCCGTGGTAATCGACGAACCGGGAGCTGTCTTTCTTCATGAGCCAGCAGACAAGCGGTGCGACGAAACTGAGACCAGCGACGCCAATGACGGCAAGATACGAGAGCAACGTCGAGAGATGGCAAAGCATCCCCCACGTCCTCTCTTCGCTACTCAACACGGTCGGCAGGTCGTCGCCGAACTCTCTGCCGGCGGGCACATCTTCAACGCCCATTGCAGACTCCCCGAACAAAGGGACACGGGATGGGAACTATCGGTTGCGACATTGTGTCTGGTCCTCGCGTGACTGTCAACCACCGTGAAACGACGCCGGCAGCTTATTCCTGGGACGCCTGCTCTGCATAGGCGCGTTGTGCATACAAGTAAACTTCACGGAGCGGTAGCCCATGCTGCCGGGCCACGCGGGCACATTCCTCGAACTCGGGAGTAAAAACCGCTGGCCGACCTTCCTGCCAGCCCAGTTTTCCCTGGAGCGGTCCCCACGGTGTCGTTACGGTGCACGGTCGCCGATTCAGTTTGTGCCGAGCTACGGGATACCGTCGGATGCCAAAGGTTGCCGTCTCGCGGAACAAGATGTCCTCCAGCTGGGGCAGGACCGCCTCCGGTGCCAGCACGCTCAGGAGCACGCCTGGTCGATTCTTCTTCATGAAGATCGGCGTACTGAAGACATCCAATGCCCCAGCGGCCAACAGCAGTTCATAACAATAACCGACGACCTCGGCAGGCAGATCATCCAGGTTGGTTTCCAGCATCCACACCTGGTCGCGTTCCGGCGGTATGGCCGCCGTGCCGACAAAGAGCCGCAGCAGGTTCGGCTGCTCCACGAATTCACGCCGGCCCGCGCCGTGACCGATGCGTTCCACGGTCATCACGGGCTGGTCAATCCATTCCTGCACGACGGTCGTCAAAATGGCGGCTCCCGTAGGCGTCGTCAGCTCGGCCTTGATCGCGGACTTCGCCAGGGGTACGCCTTTGAGAAGCTCGGCCGTCCCGGGGGCAGGGATCGGCATCAAGCCGTGGGCACACTGGACCAGGCCGCTGCCTGTCGGCACGGATCGGCTCGTGAAACGTTCCGCACCCAGCAGGTCCAGCCCAATGGCGGCGCCGGCGATATCGGCGATGCTGTCCAGTGCCCCAACTTCATGAAAATGAATCCGCTCCAACGGCACGCCATGGACGGCCGCCTCGGCTTCGGCCAGGCGGCGGAACATGCGCTGGGCCAGTGCACGCTGTCGGGAGCTGAAATTCCCGCGTTGCAAGATTTCCTCGATCTGGGCCAGGCCGCGATGGCTGTGTTCCTCCGGAGCCTCCACACGGACAGCAGTGGCCGCAAAACCGCCCTTGCGAATCTTTTCCACCTCGAGCTTGATCGGTAGCCCGAGCGAATCCACACCTTGGGAGATCGCCTGCGCATCCACGCCGGCGTCGATCAGAGCGGCCAGCGTCATGTCGCCGCTAATCCCGCTGAAACAATCAAAATGGGCCACTTTCACAGCAATCGGTCTCCTTCGGGCTCATTTTACGGGGCGATCCATCCAGAACCCAGGCTTTCCAGGAAACAAGGCATCTTCGCTATGCACATGGTATGATGGTTTCCAACCACGGAGAACGGACGAAGTTTTATGAACGACCGACCCACCGCGATCGAGCTGGTTGCTGCCGCCCGGCACTACCTGGAACATGAGCTTATCCCGACGCTAAGCGATGCCCGCTTGCGTTTTCAGACACTCGTGACGGCCAACGTGTTATCGATTGTGGAGCGTGAGCTCCAGACTGAAGAAGCCCAGTTGCGCCAGGAGTGGGATGAGTGGGCCGCGTTTCTTGACGTCCCTGTCCCCGCACCGCTATCCTTGGCGGCTCTGAGGGAGAGCGTTCGGCAGGCCAATGAACAGCTATCCTGCCAAATCCGCAGCGGTGCCTTTGACGAGCGTCCTCGGTTCCTGGCACTGTCCCGGCAGCTGCGGCAACTTGTCCAACGCAAGCTTGAGATCGCCAATCCGCGTTACCTGGCCAGCTTCCAGAACAGCCCGTCACGACCGCAGCCGGGATCTTCCGCAAGTCCTTCATGAAGGAAACTACCGGCGATGGGAACCACTCGACCGAGGCTTCTGTTTACGCTGCTGGTGCTCGTAGGCATCAACACGATGAATTTCTTTGACCGCCAGGTCATTGGGGCCGTCGGCGAACCGATCAAACACGCCTTTCGCCTCAGCGACGCCCAGCTAGGATTGCTGGGCTCGGCGTTTATCTACCTGTATGCCGTGGTCGGACTCCCTCTGGGCTACTGGGCCGACGTCGGGCGGAGAAAGACAATCCTCGCGGCCGGCGCCGTGCTGTGGAGCTTCCTGACCTCGCTGTCCGGCTTTGCGTGGAGCGCAGCTTCCTTATTTGCGATGCGGCTCGGCGTCGGCGTTGGTGAGGCCAGCTGCGCCCCGGCGGCGAATTCCTTGATCGGCGACCTATTTCCACCGCAGCGGCGCGCGTGGGCCCTGTCCGTGTTCATGTTCGGCCTTCCTCTGGGCCTCGGTTTGAGTTTCGTGGTGAGCGGGGAAATCGCCTACCGCTGGACCTGGCGCGGAGCCTTGTTTGCGGCCGGTTTACCGGGGCTTGTGCTCGGTTTGTTGGTGCTCTGGATTCCGGAGCCACCACGAGGCGGCGCCGAATTGCACCGCGTCGGCAGCGCCCGCCGCCAGGGTTCTCCGCTCGTGGCGGTCATGCGCATTCCAACCATGTGGTGGATCGTCCTTTCCGGAGCGTTGCACAACTTCAACATGTATGCGCTGGGCCATTTTCTTTCGCCGCTCCTCATCCGCGAGTATGGCGTGCGGATCGACCGAGCAAACTGGATCTGTGGCCTCGTGTACGGTTTTGGCGGCGGCCTGGGAGTACTCGTCGGCGGCTGGTTGTGCGACCGCGCCGTGCGGCGGCGGATCAGCGGGCGCTTGGAACTAGCCGCCTTGGCCCTTTTGATCTCGACTCCGTGTCTGTTTCTGGCGCTCCAACAATCGCGCGAACACCTCTGGGGCTTTGCCGGCTGGATGCTGCCGGCCTGCGTCTGTTTGTACGTCTACTACTCCGGCGTCTATGCGACCATCCAGGACATTGTGGAGCCGGGGCTGCGTGGCACGGCGATGGCTCTCTATTTCTGTGCCATGTACCTCCTCGGAGCGGCGCAGGGCCCCTGGGCCACGGGCATGACCAGCGATTATTTCGCCCGTCAAGCCGCCGCCGCCAACCCGAATGGTGTCCCTGCGGTGGTTGCCTTGCTCGCCGGTTCTCCATTGGTCGGTGCGCCGGTGTATGCTCCGTGGGCGGCCCTCGCAGTCAATCAGCAAAAC